>OLQO01000014.1_pt1 | contig 197898 bp, 163 predicted proteins | sample 1672281 | NCBI WGS metagenome assembly OLQO01 (sample SAMEA3136667, study PRJEB25190) | human gut metagenome | biome: human gut; feature: human-associated habitat; material: faeces | place: Austria | collected 2013
TTCGGATTGGAAATCCGATTCTTGAACATAAGAAAAAGGCTGCTCCAAATGAATGGAACAGCCTTTTTGAAAGGAAGGATGAGATTTTTATAACTCTACGGCCTTGGAGAATTCCTCCACCGTGTCGCAGGTGCAGACCAGATTGCGGTCTCCGTACACATTATCCACCCGGCCTACATACGGCCAGAATTTGTGAATAAGGAGACCGGAGACCGGATAAGCCGCTTCACTGCGGGAGTAGGGGTGCCGCCATTCGTCGGCAGAGACCATTTCTGCGGTATGGGGCGAGTTTTTCAGGACGTTGTCTTCCTTGTCTGCCGTACCGTTGATAATGGCCGTGATTTCCGCATGAATGCGTTCCATGGCTTCAATGAAGCGGTCCAGTTCTTTTTTGGGTTCCGATTCCGTCGGCTCCACCATCAGGGTGCCCGGAACGGGGAAGGACATGGTGGGGCCGTGGAAGCCGTAGTCCATGAGCCTTTTGGCAATGTCATCCACCGTGAGGCCGGCGTCATGAGTGAGCTGACGCGGATCCAGAATGCATTCATGCGCCACCAGCCCCTTGTTGCCGGAGTAGAGAACCGGGAAGAGATGTCCGAGTTTCTTGGCAATGTAATTGGCGTTAAGGATGGCCATTTCCGTGGCTTCCCTGAGGCCGTCCGGCCCCATCATGGAGAGGTACATCCAGCAGATGGCGGCGATGGAGGCGCTTCCCCACGCCGCAGACGCTACGGCCCCTTCTTCATGGCCCAGCGTGAGGTGCCCGGGCAGGAAGGGTACGAGGTGTTCCGCTACGCCGATGGGCCCGATGCCGGGCCCGCCGCCGCCGTGCGGCATGGCAAAGGTTTTATGCAGGTTCAGGTGGCAGACGTCCGCGCCAATGCAGCCGGGGCAAGTCAGACCTACCTGGGCATTCATGTTGGCGCCGTCCATGTACACCTGGCCGCCATTGGCATGGACGATGTCGCAGAGTTCCTTGATTGTCTGTTCATATACCCCGTGCGTGGAGGGGTACGTGACCATGATGCAGGAGAGATTGTCCTTATGGGCTTCCGCCTGGGATTTCAGGTCTGCCATGTCGATGTTGCCTCTTTCGTCGCATTTGACGGGCACCACCTTGAGGCCGGCCATGGCGGAGGATGCGGGATTTGTTCCGTGGGCGGAGGTGGGAATGAGGCAGACATTGCGGTGGCCTTCTCCGGCGTGCTTCTGGTAGCGGCGGATGGCCAGTAGCCCGGCATATTCCCCTGCGGCGCCGGCGTTGGGCTGGAGGGATACGGCGGCAAAGCCGGTGATTTTCGCCAGACGGTCGGACAGGACGGAGAGCATTTCCCGGATGCCTTCCGACTGGTCCGCCGGAACAAAGGGATGCAGGGAGTTGGCTTCCGGCCACGTGATGGGAATCATTTCAGAGGCGGCGTTCAGCTTCATCGTGCAGGAGCCCAGAGGGATCATGGCTTCATTTAGAGCCAGGTCCCGGGATTCCAGGCGGCGGATGTAGCGCATCATTTCCGTTTCGGAATGGTAGGAGTTGAAAGCCTTTTCCGTGCAGAAAGGCGTCTGGCGCGTGTGGACGGGATCCCAGGCAGGAGCGTCGCAATCGCAGGTGGCGGATGTTTCCGCACCTGCAAGGGCGGAGGCCAGTGCCGCTATATCCGCACAGGTTGCGGTTTCATCCAGAGAGATGGCTGCGTGGTCGGCATCCACCCTGCGGATGTTGTACCCGGCTTCCAGGGCTTTTTGCACCATGGCGTCCGCTTGTCCGGGAACGGACAGCAGCAGGGTGTCAAAGAAGTTTTTGTTTTTAATGGCGATGCCGGCTTCCGTGAGCGCCTTGTACAGGCTTTTGGTTTTCAAGTGGATTTCCGTGCCGATGCGTTTGAGGCCTTCCTGTCCGTGGTATACGGCGTAAAAGGCGGCAAGCACGGCCAGGAGCACCTGGGCGGTGCAGATGTTGGAGGTCGCCTTGTCGCGGCGAATATGCTGTTCCCTCGTTTGCAGGGCCAGGCGGTAGGCCGGGCGGCCCAGGGTATCTATGGACATGCCGATAAGGCGGCCGGGCATGCGGCGTTTGAGAGCGTCCGTGCAGGACATGTAGGCGGCATGGGGGCCGCCGAAGCCCATTGGGATGCCGAAGCGCTGCGTGTTGCCGATGCAGATATCGGCTCCGAAGGCGCCGGGTTCCCGGATGACGGTAAGGGCCATGAGATCCGCCGCCACGACGCAGAGCGCGCCCGTGGCATGCACGCGGGAAAAGAAGTCCGTGTAGTCGCAGATGCGGCCGAGCGTGTCCGGATATTGGACAAGCACTCCGGCCAGATCCGCACCGATAGATGCGGGGTCAAAGGATGAGCAATCTCCCACGATGATGTTAACGCCCTGGAAGGCGGCGCGGGTACGGATGACGCTGATGGTCTGGGGATGGCAGGTGGCCGCCACAAAGAAGGTGTTTGCTTTGGGGCGCGCGTTCCGGCACATGGTGACGGCTTCTGCTGCTGCGGTGCCTTCATCCAGCAGGGAGGCGTTCGCTACTGGCAGCCCTGTCAGGGAAGAGACCATGGTCTGGAAATTCATGAGCATTTCCAGCCGTCCCTGGGCGATTTCCGGTTGATAAGGGGTGTAGGCCGTGTACCAGCCGGGGTTCTCCAGTACATTGCGGAGGATGACGGAGGGAGTGATGGTGCCGTAATAGCCCTGGCCAATGAAGGTTTTTAGGAGCTTGTTTTTCCGCAGAATGGAACGGAGTTCCTTCAGGGCTTCCGTTTCCGATTTGGCTGCGGGCAGGTCCAGCGGGGCCTTCATGCGGATATCTGCGGGGACGATGTCCGCAATGAGTTCGTCAAGCGTCCGGTAGCCGAGGCTGTCAAGCATTTCCCGGCGTTCTTCCCCCTGGGGGCCGATGTGCCGGCTGGCAAAATCTGAGTGGGTATTCATGTGGTATCTCTGGCTGGTAATAGCGTCCGGCCGTGGAACGGGCCAAACAAAATGCCCCGGGATGGAATCACCGGGGCGGGGGAGGGAAGAATGGTTCAGGAGCAGTATTCCTCGTAATCCGTGGCGTTCATCATATCTTCCGTTTCCGTGGGAACGTCCAGGCGGATTTTGTACAGCCAGCCTGCGCCGTAGGGGTCGGAGTTAATGAGGGACGGATCATTGGAAAGCTCTTCGTTCACTTCCAGGATTTCTCCTGAAACGGGGGTGTACACGTCGCTGGCGGCTTTGACAGATTCCACGACAGCGACAGGGTCGCCGGCTGCGACGGTGGCGCCTACTTCGGGAAGGTCTACAAAGACGACATCGGAGAGTTCGGCCTGGGCATGGTCGGAAATGCCGATGGTGCCGATGTCCCCGTCAATTTCAATCCATTCGTGATCTTTGGAATACAGCAGATTTTCTGGTACGTCGTGCATAAGATGTAATTGTTTGAAGTGAGAGTGTAGTAAAATGAGGTGTTTGTCAGTTTATTTTTGCGCCGTAGTGTCAGCCTTTTTTATAAAAGGGTTTTTTTACGACCACGGCTGGGAATTTCCTTCCCCTTACGTCAATTTCCAGCTCCGTGCCGACCTTGGCATAGGCGGCAGGCAGGTAGGCCAGGGCAATGCCCTTCATCAGCGAAGGAGAGAGCACGCCGCTGGTAAGTTCTCCGATGGCTTCTCCGCCGGGGACGTGCACGGCATAGTGGGCGCGGGGAGGAGCTCCCTTGCCGGTGTATTCAATAGCGGCCAGCCGACGGCTGAGGCCGTTGGCTTTTTGTTCCCGGAGAATATCGGAACCGATGAAGTCCGTATCCAGCGCGCAGAAGAATCCGAGCCCGGCTTCCAGAGGCGTTTTGTCCGGAGAGAGGTCGGAGCCGTTCAGAGGATAGCACATTTCCAGACGCAGGCTGTCGCGGGCGCCCAGGCCGCAGGGTTTGGCTCCTGCTCCAAGAAAGGCTTCAAACCATTTGACGCCTTCCTTAGCCGGGCAGAAGAATTCAAAACCATCTTCCCCGGTATAGCCGGTGCGGCAGATAATGAGATCCGTCCCTTCCGCCGTGATGCGGGAGATTCCATTGCGGGGGGGAAGTTCCACGCCGGGGATGACGCGGGAGAATACTTCTCCGCATTCGGGACCTTGAACAGCCAGCCCCACGTATTCGTCGGAGTGGTTTTCCAGAGTTACGCCTGCAGGTTGATGGGCGGAAAGCCATGCGAAGTCTTCATTAATCTTGGAGGCGTTTACCACTACGAAGAAGGTTTCCGGTTCCATCCGGTACAGAATGAGGTCGTCAATGACTCCGGCCCTGTCATTGAGCATGACGGAGTATTGCCCCTGCCCTACATTCAGTTTGTTGATGTCATTGGTCAGCATGGAGTTCAGCCATGCTGCAGCGGAACCGCCGGCTACCGTGAACTGCCCCATGTGGGAGATGTCAAAAATGCCGCAGGTTTCGCGCACTGCTTTGTGTTCGTCCAGAATGCCGGTGTACTGCACCGGCATATTCCAGCCGGCGAAAGGAACCATTCTGGCTCCCAGTTCAACGTGTTTAGCTGCCAGGGGGGTGGATTTGACGTCTGTATCAGTCATGAGGCGATGTGAAGGTTATGAGCAATCTGCCCCTTATATCAGTAAAAGTCAATGGAATTCCGGTAACGCTTCCGTCTAGACATTGAAGCGGAATTCGATGACGTCCCCGTCTTTGACGACATATTCTTTTCCTTCGATGCGCAGCTTGCCGTGTTCCCTCGCTCCGGCCTTGCCGCCGCAGGAAACCAAGTCGTCGTAGTGCACTACCTCCGCGGCGATAAAACCGCGTTCAAAGTCCGTGTGGATGACGCCGGCCGCCTGGGGTGCTTTTGCCCCGGCTGGAATGGTCCAGGCCCGCGTTTCCTTGATTCCCGTGGTGAGGTAGGTGCGCAGGCCCAGAAGGTGGTACACGGCGCGGATAAGGTCGGAAACGCCGGAGTCCTTCACACCCAGGGATTCCAGGAATTCGCGGGATTCTTCCTCCGAGACGTCGATGAGTTCCTCTTCAATCCGGGCGGAGATGACAATGGCTTCCGCGTTATGGTGTTCCGCTACGTATTTTTTCACCTGGGAGACGTAGGGATGGGCGTCCGGGTTGGAGATGGCGTCCGCCAGTTCGTCTTCATTGACATTGCAGGCGAAAATGCTTTTTTTATCCGAAAGCAGCTGGAAAGAATGGAGCAGCTTGCGTTCATCGTCGTCCAGCTGCGGTTCAAGGGTGAGGGCGGGATTGCCTTCGTTCAGGTGGGGCAGGAGTTTGGTGATGAGGGCCACTTCGGCCTTGGCTTCCTTGTCGCCGCTGCGTGCCTTGCGTTCGCGGGAAGAGAGTCTCTTTTCCATGGTGGCGATATCCGCCAGAATGAGTTCCGAGTTGATGATGTCAATGTCGCGCAGAGGATCCACGGAACCGAGTTCATGGATAATATCATCATTGTCAAAGCAGCGGACTACCTGCACGATGGCGTCCACTTCACGGATGTTCGCCAGAAACTGGTTGCCCAGGCCGGCTCCTTCCGAGGCTCCCTTGACCAGACCGGCAATGTCCACGAATTCAATAAGCGTGGGGATGATTTTTTCAGAACCGGACATGTCGGAAAGAACCTGCAGGCGGGGATCCGGGACTGTTACCATACCCACGTTCGGGTCAATGGTGCAGAAGGGATAGTTGGCCGCCTGGGCCTTGCGCGTCCGGGTGACCGCATTGAATAAAGTGGATTTGCCGACGTTGGGGAGACCTACAATACCTGCCTGTAACATAGGCAGGACTGATAGCGGGTCACGCCGTGAAAGTCAAATACCAATTGCCGACGGGCATTTATGCGGCGGATCCCAGAGCCCATCTGATCAGGTTTTCCGATTCCGTCCAGATACGGGACGGATGGCAGCCGAGGACGACGACGATGACATGGCGCCCGTTGACGCCGGCTGAGGAAACCAGGCAGCGTCCGGCGGCGTTCGTGTATCCGGTTTTCATTCCGGTAACCCAGGGGTTCTGGGTGAGCAGCTTGTTGGTGTTTCTCAGCAGAAGCGTTCTGCCGTTGGCGCGGGTAAAGGCATATTGGCGTTTGCAGATAATATTGCGCAGTTCCGGGTTGCGGTACACATAATAGGCGCAGCGGGCCATGTCAATGGCAGTGGAATATTGATCCGCCGGGAGGCCGTTGGGATTGGCGAAGCGTGAGTTGTACATGCCCATCTGCCGGGCTTTGGCATTCATCAACTGGGCGAAACGGGGAACGGAACCCGCCGTATCGCGGGCCAGAGCCAGGGCTACGTCGTTGAAACTGCGGATCATCATGGCATTGAGCAGTTCGCGGCGTGAATAGACTTCCCCCGCCCGGAATCCCAGTTTGGTGGGGTCCGCCTTGGTATCGGAAGGCTGGATGACCACTTTTTTGTCCAGGCTGCCGTGTTCCATCACGACCATGGCCGTCACGAGTTTTTGCGTGCTGGCTACCTGGCGGTGCTGGAGGCCGTTGTGGGAAAAGAGCACTTTGCCGGTAAGGGCGTCCATGACGCAGGCGCTGGCGCAGCGGGGCGTGCGCGGGGCGCTTGAGGGGATGGCTACAGGACGTGTGGGGAAATTGGCCGGTCGGGGGAGGGCATGGGAAACCGGCTGGGAGAGTTGTGGGGGAACGGGCGTTGCGAGGGGGATGTAGTCACTTGAATCCCCGTACGATTGGCAGCTTGTGGAGCTCAGGCAAAGGGAGAATCCTGCAAGAAGGGCGAATAAACGCATGTCTTGTTGCTACAGTAAGAAGTTTCGTTCATCAAGCCCAAACTCCGCATTTGAAAGAGAGCCGGACGAAAAAGGCCGCGGATCGGACAATCCGCGGCCTTTTTTCTCTATTAACTACCTATGGAACCAAAAACCACCCTGAACGGATTTTGAATTGCTTTTTCCATCCGTCGGACAGATCTTGTGAAGGATGAGACTCCAGGAAGGAGGGATGCGTTCAAAATATATTCGTCAACAGTTCTTTTTAAGAGGTGTTGCCGTATGAGCCCGAGCCTGCGTCCAGTAAATATGGCAGAGATTTTTTCCGAACATATTTTGTTTTTCGCGAGCATGTAAATTTGCCGCAGGCATTTAAAATGCCGGGGATGTCCTGCCGATATATTTAATTTTTGGAATAAAATTATTGAAGGAAAGGATTTGGCGACTGTTTTAAGACGTTTTTTTGCATCCGGATGGAAAGGTTTTTATACGGGAGATGGACGGCGCTCCCTTCCGGTTCCATGGTCAGGGAGAGGAGGCCCGGACCTGGCGTTTTCCCCGGCGGAAAAGCGGAATCTGCCTAAAGTTCCCTGCCGTTAATGGAGAAATACCCTCCGGCGTCCGGAGTAATTTGCCCTGCAATTTGCATTTTGGCCAAAAGCGGGGTGATGGTATGCGCCGCTTTTTCCAGAGAGGTGCAGAGGGTGTCAATAGTATTGAAACCCAGTCTGATGGCGTGGAGAATCTCCTTTTCTTCCAAAGTGGGAAGCGGTGGGGTTGAGGCTCCGGCAGGGGAGCATGGCGAGAAGAGAGGCAGTCCCTGTTCCGGAACGGCCCAGTTCATGTCCTGCAGAATATCGGAGGCTCCGGTAGCTAGGATGGCTCCGTCCCGGATGAGGGCATGGCATCCGTCGGAAGAATGCCGGTCAACCGGTCCGGGAATGCAAAAAACGTCTCGACCCTGTTCGGCCGCCGTTCGGGCCGTGATCAGGGCCCCGCTGCGTCCGGACGCCTCCACCACCAGCGTAGCGCGGCTCCAGCCGCTCACGATGCGGTTGCGCATGGGAAAAGTGGTGCGGGAGGGGGGCAGGTCCATCGGGAACTCGGAGACTACCGCTCCATGCCCGTCCGCAATGCGCTGCGCCAAGTTTCTGTTTTCCCGAGGATACAGTTTGTTGAGACCTGCCCCGATAACGGCGATGGTGCGCCCCTCCGCGTCCATGGCCCCGGTATGGGCTTCCGTGTCCACGCCGCGCGCCAGTCCGGAAATGACAGTTATTCCGGCTTCCGCCAGGTCATGGGAGATGTTTCTGGCGCAAAGCCTGCCGTAATGGGTGGCCATCCGTGAGCCGACGACGGCAATGGAGCGTTCGGCATCCGTTCCGGTCCAGTTTCCCCAGGAGTAGAGGACAATGGGCGGGTCTGGGAGAGCACGCAGGGAGGATGGGTAGGAGTCGTCAAAAACCGTGGTTACCGCGGCCCCCGCGTTATCCGCCAGTTCCAGTTCCCTGTACGGGTTGACGGTGCTCCGCCAAGAGGAAATGCGGCAAGCCAGCTGCGCCCCCACGCCGGGAATTTCCATCAACAGGGAGGAAGGGGATTCCAGAATCAGTTCCGGAGAGGCGAATACCTGCAGGAGACGCATGATTCTGACAGGGCCCAGGCCCGGTATCAGGTTCAGGGCTATGGCTGCTTCCCGGGGTGTCATGAATAAGGTGTCAGTTCCTGGTAAACGTCCAGATGGGCTTGAATCATATCCTGCATATTGTAAGGGGAAGGAATTTGCCGGGGCAGGGGGGGGGGCTGGGTATGCCAGCGGGCCAGCAGGTCCGCCATGGCGGCGGTATCTCCTACGGCGACGTTCCCTTCAGGAAGGAAGGCGTCCAGCTGTTCCTTGACTCCGCCGTGGGCGTATCCGGCTACGGGTTTGCCCAGGGCGAGCGCCTCCAGGGTTGATTTGCCGAAGGCTTCCGGGCTTTTGGTCAGGGAGAGGGTGACGGAACATGTGGAAAGGATTTCCCTCAGATCCTGGCGATGGCCTGTCCAGGTGAAGGACTGGGAGACGCCGGAACGTTCTATTGCCCGCAGGACCTCGTTTTTATATTCTTCTTTTCCCTTCTTTGCTTCTCCTACAATGACGGCGTGGGCCGGGATTCCCTGTTCCAGAAGCTGCCTGACGACCGGAATCAGATCCAGATGCCCTTTCAGGCGCGTGATGCGGCCCGGCAGGCACAGGGTGAATTTCCCCTTCAGTTCAGGATAGGACATGAACCAGCCCATGAGCCATTCCCGGGAGGGGGAGTAGGCCGGGTGATATTGGTCCGGGGAAATAGCATTGGGTATGATTCTGATATGGTCCGGAGGGGTGGACGGATAATGGTCAAGGATGTAGTCCCTGATGCAGTTGGAGACGGCGATCACCCGCTCTCCTCGGCTCATGATGGCGGAGTACCGGTTGACGGAGTAGAAGCCGTGAACGCTGGTGACGAGGCCGGGGCGGTCTTCCGGCGGGAGCTTTTTCCATGCCAGGTAGCCTGCCCACGCAGGAACGCGGGAATGGAGATGCAGGATATCCGGCCTGACGGCCTGAAGCAGGGCGCGGAGGGCCCCGATGCGGAAGAGAGTGGAGATGCTTTTTTTGCCTATCGGCATCAGGATGTGGCGGGAGCCTTCCTTTTCCAGACGGGGCACCAGGCGTCCGCCTCCGGAAACGACGATATTTTCCACGCCCCGGGAAGAAAGGCCGCTGCCCAGTTCCATAACGACTTGTTCCACGCCTCCGGATTCCATGGAGGGGACGAGATGTACTATTTTCATAAGGCGCGGAGCTGAGGGAAAAATCTGGAGAGGATGTAGTCTGCTGCACGGTCCGCTTCCAGAAGCGGGGAACCGGGAGCCGTCAGGCGGAAGTTCTGTTTTTTCCAGTCACTGTATCCAGTAACCATGCCTTCCTTTTCCAGTGTCTCCAGGCCGGACAGGATGCGGGATTTGCGGCTGCCGTGTCGGCGCGGTACGGAAAGGATGCCTACAGGCGCGCCGGAGCCAAGAGCCTCATATACCATGGAGACGCTGTCCTGGCTGACCCAGGCGGCGGAGGCGTGCGCCAGATGCCGGGCTACCCACCCCGGCCGGGTTTCCTCCACGGGAACGACGGTTAGTTCCGGAACGGCCGTCCGGATTTTTTCCGCAAAGCCGTCCGGCGTCCGGCGCGAGGTGGTTAGAACAAGGTGTCCGGGGGTGTGGATGCTGATGGACGCGAGCTGGTTGAGCATGCTTTCGTCATCCCAGTCAAAATCTTTGCTGGGCCCTCCTATGAGAATCAGTGTGGTATCCTTTGGTACGGAGGGATCCGGCCTCATGGGGTGGAGAGCTCCCTGGGTGGGGAAGATATCCGTATCCGTGTAATCGCGGCCGGAATCCAGGTCATGGCGGGGAATAAGGCAGAGGTCGAAAAAGGAACAGGGAAGCGTAGGCTTCATGCAGAGGACGGCCCGGGTTTTGAAATGGTGCCGCGCGCAGATGAGCGGGATATGCGTTGCATGTCCGGCGGAAATGAACAGATCCGGCCGTGGAATGTCGCTGCCTGTGACGACCTTCCGGATTTTCCCCAAAAGGGAAAGCCCCTGCAGGTCTACCGTTTCCACGGTTCCCCCCGCTTTGGAGATCAGAGCCTGCGCCAGCCCCAGGGACTGGTTGAGGTGGCCCTGTTTCCCATCGCTCAGAATCCGGATGTTCATATATGCGGCATTATGAAGCGGCGGCGGGGTGCAGGCAATCCAATTTCCACCGGACAGAAGAAAATTCTTGGTGGGAGGCATGCTCTTGTTCATGATTCCGGCGTGCTGACTCCGGATTCCTCTGTTATTAAAGATTCCTTGTGCGCCGTGTCCCGGCAGCTTGGTTTTTCCGGCTGCCGGGTGGCCCGTGCGGAAAAAAGCCCGCATGCGGAAAAATTGTTTCAATGGCTGGAGCGCGGATGGCACGCCGGGATGGAGTGGATGGCGCGTTCCCCGGAGCGGCGCACGGATCCTGCGGAAGTGCTTCCCGGATGCCGTTCCGTCATTTGCCTGTCCTATGATTATGACAGCCCCGGTAGGCGCCCGGAGGGGGAGGGTAGCATTTGCCTTTACGCCCATGGAAAGGATTACCACGGAATTCTGGAGGAAAAACTGGCGGATTTGCAGGAGCTGCTTTCCATTTACGGCGGGAAGCAGAGGGGGTATGTGGACTCCGGCCCTGTTATGGAACGGGACCATGCGGAGGCCTGCGGCCTGGGCTGGCGCGGGAAAAGCGGTTTGATCGTGCGCAGGAAAGGGGGCTCCCGCTTTTTTATCGCTACCCTGCTGACTACGCTGGAACTGGAACCGGATGCTCCGGTTTCAAACGGATGCGGCAGTTGCCGCCGTTGTGCGGCCCTGTGTCCGACGGGCGCAATTATGGAAAACGGTCAGGTTGATGCCGGACGCTGCCTTTCCTACTGGACGATTGAACACCGGGGGGCTATTCCGGAAGAAATCCGTCCCCTGATAGGCACGCGCCTGTACGGGTGCGATACCTGCGTGACGGTCTGTCCCTGGAATGGTAAGCCTTTGCCGGACGTTGACGAACGGTTCCGCATGTCCCGTCTGCTGGCTTCCATTCCCCTGCGTGGTCTTCTTTCCCTGGATGCCGGCGGTTTTGCGGCCCTGTTCCGGAATTCCCCGTTGAAAAGGCTCAAGAGGGAAGGGCTGCTGCGTAACGGCTGCGTTGTGCTGGGGAATGCGGGGACTCCGGATGACATTGATTTTCTGAAGGCGCTTTACGGGGAGTCTCCTCTGGTGGAGGAACACGCTTCCTGGGCTGTGGAGCGCATCCTCCGCCGCCACGGGCGGCATGCATCTTCAAGCGGTGCAAGAGATTAAAAATAGAAAAAATGATGTTTTGGTCTTGTCAAAACCTCAATTTATGGTATCCATCTTGCCCCAAGCAATAGCTCTGCGCGAGGCAGAGAAAAATAACAGCTAGCAAATCCAATCCATTATGGCACGCCTTTTCGGTACAGAAATACCCAACGAGAAGCGCATCGAGGCTTCCCTTCCGTATATTTACGGAATTGGTCGCTCGACTTCTAAGAGAATCCTGGAACAAGCAGGCATCAATCCCGACATCCGCACGGGACAGCTTACCGACGAACAGCTCACGAAGATTGTTCAAGTAATCACCACCGACGGCATTTTGATTGAAGGTGACCTTCGTCGTGAAAAGCAATCCATTCTCAAGCGTCTGACCTCCATCAACTGCTATCGTGGTCAGCGCCACCGCCGCGGCCTTCCGGTACGCGGTCAGCGTACCCGCACGAATGCCCGTACCCGTAAAGGCAAGAAGAAGACCGTTGGCGCGCAGGCCAAGAAGAAGTAATCCGCCAACCTGAATTTTTAATATAGCTTTACTATGGCTAGCGAAGAAATCACCAACGAAACCGCCGAACAGCCTGTGGAAGCGGCAGCTTCCGCTCCCGTCGCTGAAACTCCGGCCGCCGCTGTTTCCGCTCCTGAAGAAATCAAGAAGCCCGAACCCCGCAAGGATATCTTTGCGGAACTTGGTCTGGGCGGCGATGATGACAAGCCCAAAATCCTGAAGGCCAAGGGCAGCAAAAACGTTTCCACGGGCGTGGTTCACGTTTCCTCCACGTTCAATAACACCGTCGTAACTGTGACTGACCAGCGCGGCAATGTCATCGGCTGGTCCTCCGCCGGCAAGATGGGCTTTAAGGGTTCCCGCAAGAGCACGGCCTATGCCGGGCAGGTGGTGTGCCAGGACGCCTGCCGCCAGGCCATGGGCCACGGCTTGCGTGAAGTGGAAGTGCGCGTGAAGGGGCCCGGTTCCGGTCGTGAATCCGCCGTACGTGCCGTGCAGACGATCGGTATTGAAATCACCTCCATCAAGGACGTGACCCCCATCCCCCACAACGGCTGCCGTCCTCCGAAGGCCCGCCGCGTCTAATTGAGAATCTTTTACCTATATAGATCTAATATATCATGGCTCGTTATACCGGTCCCCGCGATAAAGTGTCCCGCCGTTTTGGCGTTGCCCTTTTCGGTTCCACCAAGGCTCTTGAAAAGCGCCCCTTCCCTCCCGGCCAGCATGGCATGCGCGCCGGCCGCAAGAAGAAATCCGACTATGGCGTGATGCTTGCTGAAAAACAGAAGCTGCGTTTCCAGTACGGTGTGCTTGAAGGCCAGTTCCGTAAGTATTATGCAGAAGCTGCCCGCCGCCGCGGCATTACCGGCGATATTCTGCTTCAGCTCCTTGAGCTTCGTCTGGACAATGTTGTGTACCGCCTCGGCTTCAGCAATACCCGTGCCGGCGCCCGTCAGCTTGTTTCCCACGGCCACATCACCGTGAACGGCAAGAAGACGAATATCGCGTCCTACTCCTGCCGTCCGGGCGACGTCATTGCCGTAGGCGGCAAGGCTTCTTCCCAGCAGCTGGTTACCCGTTTCCTTGACCTGACTCAGGCTACTGTGGTTCCTGACTGGCTGGAATGCGACCGTGATAAGCTCACGGGCAAGATTGCCCGCGTGCCTTCCAAGGAAGAGATTGCTCCCATCGTCAACGAGCAGCTCATCGTGGAATTTTACTCCCGTTAATCTTATTTCCTTCTGGATTTGCTTCAAAACCCCGGTTGCCTTTCGGCGGCCGGGGTTTTGGGCATTCAGGAGGAGGGGCATGGAAGAGTTGGGTGTTGAGAGTTAAGGGAAGCGGGTATAGGATGAAAGCATGACGGACGATTGGAAAAAAAGAGGCGCAGCGCTGTTTGATATGGACGGCACGCTCCTTCCCTGGGATACGCAATATGTTTTTTCCTGTTTTGTGGTGAGGCGCCACCCTTGGAGGCGCTTGCTGATTTTTCTTTTCCTGGCCTGTATTCCGCTCTATATTTTGAGAATATGGGATGAGAACCGGATGAAGAGGGCTTATCTCATGTATTTGTGGGGGCTTCCCGCTGAAACGGTGCGGGAATATGGACGGAAGTTTGCCGAGATGGCGCAGGAATGGATTTATCCGGAGCTGAAGGAGCGGCTGGCAGGGTATCGGAAGAAGGGTTATTTGTGCCTCATGGTTTCCGCTTCTCCATCATTTTACGTGAAGCCTCTGGGCGAACTGCTGGGATTTGACGAAGTTCTGGGGACGGATGTGCTTCTGGAGGAACGCATGCCGGCAATGCCGGAACTGCCGAACGGTAATAATAAGGGGGCGGTGAAGGTGGAGCGTCTGCGGGAGCGGAATGTACTGCCGGAACATGGTGTTCTGGAAAACGCCGTTGCCTACAGCGACAGTGCCGCGGATCTGCCCATGCTGCTTTCCTGCAGGCGGAGGGTTCTGGTGAATCCTTCTCCTGCCCTGAAAGAAGACAGGCTTCTGGATGGTGCGGAGTGTCTGTATCCGGCCAGGCCTTGGAAGGGAAGGTTTGGCAAGATATGGAGAATTGGATTTTTTGTCATGGGGCTGGTGGATGTAAATAATGTGAAATCAATGACTTGCTGATTTATCAAGAGAAAATTCTTTACTTTTGTGACGAAAATGTTTCACTTTTCTTAACAAGGGGGGAAAAAGCATTTTTCTTTCCATGTTAGCAAATCAACAATTAATACCCTAACCAAGTAATAGTCATGCAAACCAAGAACATCATCAGTGTTGCGGCAGTTGTGGCATCCTTTGCCGGAGCTGCTCTTGCGGGTACTCCCGTCAAGATTGTTGCTCCGACTCCGGTTCCCGCTCCTGTGGCGACTTCCAGCCCGCTGTCCGGCGATATTTACGCCGGCTACGCTTCCAATTACACCTGCCGCGGCATTGTGGCTTCCCACGCGTTGGCGGAAGGGGATAGCGTCATCCCCGCCGGTGTCAATCTGAATTACAAGCTGTGCGATGCCAACTCCATCGTGGCTTCCGCTTCTTATACGACCTTGACTTCAGGCCACCATCTCATGGGGGACAGGGATACTTCCTTCCACAATGAGACCAATTTCAACCTTGGCTGGCAGAATAAGGACGGTTTGCTGAAGAACCTGTCCACGACGCTTGGCTGGAACCTGATTCACGGTGGTTTGCTGGGCAGCTTTGCCAAGTATGACCATGCTCATTCCGTCACGCAGGAATTTTACCTGAATCTGAATTACGATCTGACTCAGAACTGGTTTGCCGGCGTAACCACGAGCTATGCCTTCCAGGGCATGACCGGCTGGTGGTTCCAACCTTATGTTGGCTACAAGGCCGCCCTCTGCCCCGTCACGGACATTGTCGTGACGGCTGGGATGTCTGCCACGTCCAGCTATTTTGGCGCTGCGTTCGAGCAGGCCAATGGCGCTCAGGCCTGGTGGGTGAAAGCTGAACTTCCGGTGAAGCTGGGAGTGAAGAACCTGTCCCTTGTTCCCTTCGTCAGCTTCAACTGGGCCGGCTGCGGCGCGTTGAAGGTCAATAAGGGCCTGGATAAGGGAGACAAGCCTTACAAGAACTTCGGCGTAGTGGCTGGAGCCAGCCTTGTCTATTCTTTCTAAGCCATCCGGCCTGCGATTGAATTATATTTTCAGGTGCGGCGGAGAAATCCGCCGCGCTTTTTTTAATTGATGGCGGCGCATTGTTTTTTATGAACTCCGTTTTTTGCAATGCGCCGATATCCAAATTTTCATTTGAAGCGTGATGATGCAATTCAGAAATATCATTGGTGTTGCGGGGGGGGCCGTTTTTCTTGCCGCTTCCGCTTTTGCAGGAATTTCCGTTAAAACTGTTTCTCCTGTTCCCGTGGAACAGGACTGTCCTTTGTCCTGGGAAGTTAATGCCGGGTATGCTTCCAATTACACCTGCCGCGGCATTGTGGCTTCTCATTCACTGACGGAAGGAGATGGAATTATTCCTGCCAGTGTGGATTTGAATTATAAGCTGGATGATTGTAATGCCGTTGTTGGGGCGGCATCTTGTACGTTCCTGATTTCAGGACACCACATGGCAGGGGAAAGAGATTTCTCTTTTCATAACGAGACTGATTTTCTTTTTGGATGGAAGAACCGGGACGGTTTACTGAAGAACCTGTCCACGACGCTTGGCTGGAACCTGATTCACGGCGGCCTGCTTGGGAATTTTGCCAGGTATGATTATAACGCCACCTGGATGAGTGATGAAGATGTGTATAGAAGGAATGCCCATTCCGTCATTCAGGAATTTTATCTGACGCTGGATTACGGTTTGCCCGGAAACTGGTTTGCCGGCGTAACCACGAGCTATGCCTTCCAGGGCATGACCGGCTGGTGGTTCCAACCTTATGTTGGCTACAAGGCCGCCCTCTGCCCCGTCACGGACATTGTCGTGACGGCCGGGATGTCTGCCACTTCCTCTTATTTTGACAAAAAATCCCTTTTTATGTCCAACGGTTCCCAGGCCTGGTGGCTGAAGGCTGAACTTCCGGTGAAGCTGGGTGCCAAGAACCTGTCTCTCGTTCCCTTCGTCAGCTTCCACTGGGCCGGAGAGGGCGCCTTGAAGGCCAACCGAGGTTCGGACAGGGGCGACAAGCCTTATAAGAATTTCGGAGTAGTGGCCGGGGCTGGTCTCGTTTATTTTTTCTGAAGTTGGCAGCGGGCAGGCCTGAATGATGTTTCCTGAAGCAGAGCAGGAAACAGCGGTGTTTTTGCTTGTTGCCAAGAGGAGTTTTTTTATCCAGAATACTTTCCGTACGGCATTCCGATGTTATGAATTTCTTTTTTTCTTTTCTCCTTGGAGCGGGCATGGCCTCCGTCGCTTTCATGGCCGTTTCTTCGGCGGAATCACGCATTCCGGAGGTTCCTTCCGCTCCTGCTCTAAGACCGGTCAGCGGCAGTATCAAAGCCGGGTATTCCACTAATTACGAGTTCAGGGGGCTGATTCCCGCGGGCTGTAATCCCACGGCTCCTTTGCGGCTGGATTGGAGAAGCGATTTGAATGACCGGTATTCCCTGATTCTGGCTCTGAAGGAGGAGATCTTTCTGGGGCATCCGGCGGTTGATATAGAGAATGAGACGATGGTGGATCTTGGTCTTCAGCAGAAGTTCGGAAAAGCTACGTATGCGGCATTATCCTTTCGTGCGAATGACGGCGGATTGGCGGGGTTTGCTTCCGAACGTTTGTTCGGCAATGGGGGGACAACGTATGAAGCGGCACTGATTATGCGCCATGATGTGGGATTCCTCCCCGGTTTTTATGCGCAGGGAAGTGCCGCATATTCCTTTTACGGAATCACGGGCTGGTGGTTTGACATGTGCACGGGATCGGATTTCCGGATGACGGAAAACCTTTATATGGGGTTTAAATTCGGTGCCGTGTTGAGTTCTTCCTATTGGCCTTCCAGCAGCAATGGCTGGCAGTCCCTCTATTTCAGGGTGACGGCGAATTACCGTCTGTTCGGGAATGTTTTTATAGAGCCTTTTGTTGGCCTGCACTGGCTCGGCAAGGGTTCCCACGGGGTAAACCGCGTGTATGGAAGAACGCTGGTAAAGGGCAATAGCTGGGTGACGGGAGTCAGCGTGGTTTATGCTTTCTGAGCAGCATGATGTGCTCCTTCTTTCCGAAGGGAGAGGTCCGCACGCATGCGGATCATGTCAATACATTGCACGCCGTTGTCCCAGACGGGTTCCGGATAGTTGTCCGTGAAGTGGTTGTTGATAACGCCATAGACCTGGAATCCGCAGCTTTCATACAGGGCCATTGGCCCCGGAGACGCATCGGACGTTCCCACTTCCGCATACCGGCCCCCTTTGTTTCTGATGATGTCCAGGGCGTGCCACACCAGGGCTGTTCCGCAACGCTGCCTTCTATATTCAGGAGCTACGGAGCAATTCATGATTTCCCATGTATGTTCCCCCGTCTGACGGATAACAATGACTCCGGCGGCAGTCCCGCAGTTTTTTGCGACGTAAAGTTCGCCGTGGGCCAGGTGATCCGCTATCCGGCGTTCGTCCGGATCCGCATCCAGCAGGAGTTCCCTGAGGGGGGCGGGCGGGGGCCACACGGCCGTCTCCCGCTCTATAGGAAAGGTGCAGGCCATTATTCCACGCGCATGAAGATAATGGAATCCGCCAGCAGTTCCCCTTGCAGGCTGTCCCCCTGGATGACGACAGGCTGGCCGGAGGAGATCAGCCCTTTTTCCTTCAGCAGGTCCAGGGCGGTGGAAATCATGCGGGCCGGGTCTTTCAGGAAGGGGGATTCAAAGGCGGTTACGTCACGCGCCAAGGCGAGTTGTCTGACAACGACAGGGTCATTGCTGAAGGCGAAGATGGCAGCCCGTTCCGGCCTGAGGACGGCTGCCTGCGTGGCGGCCAGGCCGCGGCGGGTAAAGACGATCAGACAGGCGTTTTCCACGGAGTCCGCCAGGGAGATGGCTGCCTTGGTGGCTTTCTGGCGGTCTCCGTTCAGGATGGCGGATGCCGCGAAGTTGAGATTGCCGGAGCACTCCATGCGGTGGGCGATGGAATCCAGCACTTCCACACAGCGTACGGGGTAATGGCCCACGGAGGTTTCTCCGGAAAGCATGACGGCATCCACTTGTTCAAAGATGGCGTTGGAAACATCCGTGACTTCCGCACGGGTAGGGGTGGGCTGGGTTATCATGGATTCCAGCATATGCGTTGCTACGATGCAGCGGCGTCCCAGCCTGTGGCAATGGCGGACGATGCGGCGCTGGATGATGGGCAGTTCTTCAATGCTGACTTCAATGCCCAGGTCCCCGCGCGCGACCATGATGACGTCTGCGGCCAGGATGATATCGTCAATGTGGCGGACAGCCTGCTGGTCTTCAATTTTTGCGACGATCTGGGCCTTGCCTCCCAAGTTGTCGATGTGTTCCCGGAGCTGGGCAATGTGGGCGGCATCCCGGACGAAGGACATGGCTACGTAGTCCGTTTCGCATTCTACGGCCACGGCCAGGTCCGCCAGATCCTTTTCCGTCAGGGCCGGGAGCCGCAGCGCTACGCCGGGAAGGTTGATGTGGCGGCGGGAGCCGAATACGCCTTCCGTGAGCACGTCGCAGATGAGCCTGTCCGGGCGTACTTCCGCAATGCGCATGAGGATGCCTCCGTTATCCACCACCATGGTATGGCCCGCCTGAACATCCTGCAGAAGGCCGTCATAGTTTACCGTGGTGGAAAAAGGAAGTTCCGGCTTGGCCGTGCCCAGGCGGATTTCTACCGTGTCTCCCTTTTTCAAATGGTAGGGTTCGGCCAGGTCTCCCGTACGGATGGAGGGACCCTGGAGGTCAAATAGGATGGCCACGTTCGCTTCCAGCTCCGCTGCTTTCCGGCGGATGCGGAAGACGACTTCCCGGACCCAGTCGTGTTTGGAATGGCTCATATTGAGCCGGAAGACGTTGGCTCCGGCTTCAATAAGCTGTCCCAGCATGTCGGAAGTGTCTGTTGCTGGTCCAATAGTGCAGATGATTTTGGTGGCCCGGGGCCGGGAAGGTGTGTTCATGGTCTTTGTCAGTGCCCCTAATGTATCTTACGGGGAGTTTAAATGAAGTTTTTTATGATACATGGCAGGATTGTTGCATGTCACGGGGTGCTTGAGGGAGCATACTGGCTGCATGAAACAGATCAGGGTTGAATTGATCAACACCGGGACGGAAATTTTGCTGGGGAGTATTGTGAATACAAATGCCGCATGGCTGGGCAACAGATTATTTGAGGCCGGGTTCCGTGTGGGGAGGGTAACAGCCGTGCCCGACGGTTACGCTATTAACGAGGCCATGAGGGAGAGCGCCCGGCGCGCAGATATCGTGATTGTAAGCGGGGGACTGGGGCCGACGAGCGATGATGTGACCCGGGAAGCCCTGTGCGACGTGTGCGGCGTGGACATGCACCGTGACGAGCGTGTGGCTGAGTGGCTGAAGAGTTATTTTGAACGGAGGGGGATTCCCATTGCGGAGTGTAATTTCAAGCAGGCCATGGTTCCGGATGGCGCCGCGGTGCTGGAGAATTCCAATGGGACGGCACCCGGACTGGTGATGCCTGCCAGCGGTTCCCTTCCCATGTTCATCCTGCTGCCGGGGCCGCCGGCGGAGTTGAAGCCGATGGTGGAACATTCCGTGATGCCGCTTCTGGAAGATTTGGCGGATGAGGATATTCCTCATTTGCGCGTGTTCCGCCTAGTAGGGATAGGGGAGAGCGATCTCCAGGAGCTGGTGGATGATTCCCTGCACCAGGTGGAGGGCCTGGAGGTGGCGTATTGCGCGCGCGTCGGGGAAGTGGACGTGCGCCTGGTGGGCAGTGAGGTGGCCCTGAAACAGGGAGAAGCCCGTTTGCGCATTCTGGCCGGGGCGTATGTGCTCGCTCCTGCCGGGGCATCCCTGGAGAAAGCGGTTGTGTGCCATTTGGCGCAGCAGGGTCTGAAGGCGGCGACGGCGGAGAGCTGCACCGGCGGCCTGATTGCCAAGAGGATTACGGATGTTCCGGGGGCCTCCGGGGTTTTTGAATTCGGATGGGTTACTTATGCCGACCGGGCAAAGACGGAGATGCTGGGCGTTCCGGAGAATGTTCTGAAGCGTTACGGAGCAGTCAGCGAACCCGTGGTTAAAGCGATGGCGGAAGGAGCTCTGGAACGCTCCGGAGCCGATGTTGCTGTTGCCGTCAGCGGTATTGCGGGGCCCGGAGGCGGTACGCCGGAAAAGTCTGTGGGGACCGTATGGCTTGCCTGGGCTTTCCGGGGGGGGGAGACGCGGGCGGAGATGATGCTTTATCCGCGGGACCGCTCATCTTTCCGTAAGATGGTTTCCCAACGGGCGCTTGCGGGGCTTCTGGATGCCAGGAGAAAAGAGCCTGTTACGGAATGAGGAACCATACGGGAAGCATTCCGGCTTCATGAAGTCCGCTGATGAATTCAAAGATGCCGATGAACCAGATGAACCACAGCGCATCCACAATGTTGTGCGTGAACGTGGCGGGATTGACGGAGTAGGCGGCAGGCGGCGGTTTGAGCCGTGAGAGGGAGGGAATGAAGGAGGGAACGTTCCTGCAATAGTTCCGGTAGGCGTCTCCGAAAAGGGTGAGGAGCCTTTCCTGTTCCTTTCTGATGACGGACGGGTAGTAGATTCCGAACGCCAGCGCCGTAAGCAGGGGGATGGTGAAGGTCTCCGTAGCGCAGGATACGCCTATGCCGCCAACGAAGCTGAAGAAATAGAGCGGGTTGCGGCACATGGAGTATGGCCCATCAGTAACCAGGACGTTGTTTTTATAACCCGCAATGTAGAGGGAACACCAGATGCGCCCGAAGGCGCCTATGCCGGCCATGAAGCAGGCCAGGAGCATGAGGCTTTCTTCAATGAGAGGAGACGTTTCCCAGCGGGATTCCCCGAAGAGCAGGGAACAGCCGATAGCCAGACCGAAAATCAGGGAGATGAGGGTGCGGAAACGTTCGTTGAGTGATTTTGCGTGGGCTTGCATGACGTTGAACGGGAGATAATGAAAAAATGTTACGGATTCCCGGCAATGGCATGAAGATGTTTTCCGTGACGTTTTCGTCACTCGCCTGGAAAACAAAACAGCCTGTACGCGTGGGCATACAGGCTGTTGAGGAAAAGGACCGGAGAAAAGGTCAGGCGCGCCTGCGGCGCAGCATCAGGGAAGCCAGCCCCAGCAGGCTGAGGGTGGCCGTAGCAGGTTCCGGCACGGCTCCCGCCACAACGTACTGCACTTTGACATTCCCGTCTTCCGTGTAGAGATAGTACTGGCCCTGGTAGTCTGCGGCGTTCCCTTCCATGATTCCGGATGCCTTGGTCAGCGCTCCGCCGTCTTCAGCGGTGAAGTCTCCCAGGGAAATGGAACCGCCGTCAAAGCCGGCGGAGGTAATCAGCGTGCGGGTAACAAACTGGAATTCTCCAGCAGCCAGATCCGTGGATGTGGTGGCCAGCGTACCGGAAACGGAGAAGTCCGAAGCCCCCCATATTTTTTGGTTGACGTTCATGATGCCTCCAATGCCGAAGACAAGGCGGGCGCCGTTGCCGCCGGAATCAATCCCGCAGACACCAAGGTTGAAGGTGCCGTCCAGGATGATGTCACTGCTTTTAAAGTCCACTTGTGAGAGGGAGAGAGCGGAACCTGCTCCAATGGTGACATTTCCCGTCCAGCGGGTTCCCCCCACCGTAACATTGCTGTTGCCTGTGACAGTGATGCTGCCGCCATCGGATGTGTCCACCATGGAGCCGCTGAGGGTGATGGTTCCGGTGTTATTAAAAATTACATCCGGCCCCTGGTTGTTGCCGCGGGCGGGTACACCGTTGCTCCAGTTGTCCGCATTGCCCAGTTCATAGGTGTTGCCTTCCGTAGGGCCGGCATTGCCGGTCCATTCCGTGACCATGCTGGCGGCATTGGCACAGATGCATGATCCGCAGAGGATTGCAGCAATAAATAAGTTTTTTTTCATATTAAAAACAGAAATAACTTGATCAATAAGGCCAGAAGAAATGCTGACGCTGCCGCGATGCTACCGGTTTAACAATCCGGGGTCAAGATTTGATTCTAAGAGAAAATAACTTGTGTAGACGTTTCCTTTCGTATCAGAGGACGTTTTCATGAAATCAAGCCCGACTGGCATCATCGGTTTCCAATGAAAATTCAACAGGCCTTTGCGGTATTTAAATTTGCAATAAAATTTTGAGAATTCCCTTTTCTGGAAATAGTTACATGTAGAAAGAACGTATCATTTCAATGACCGTAGAAACTTGTAACTTTTCCCGAATCAAACAGAATTTTCTTCGGTTTCAGCCTGTAACGGATTGTTAATCCGCAGAGAACAGGCACAGACAGCGAGAGGTTTTATTCGCTTTCCTGGTCGTGTTCATCTGCCTCACGTGTGGAGAAGCGCATGAGTTCCGCTTCAAAGTGGAGCGGAACGTCCCCCGTGGGGCCGTTGCGGTTTTTGGCCAGATGCAGATTGGCCCGTCCGGCCATTTGCTGGCGTTTTTCCTCATCTTCCGCATAGTAGGCGGAGCGGTAGAGCAGGCCGATCATGTCTGCGTCCTGTTCGATGGAGCCGGATTCACGAAGGTCGGAGATGCGGGGGACGCCCAGGCTGGCTCCCGTGCGGCTTTCCGGGCCGCGGTTGAGCTGGGCCAGAACGATGACGGGCACTTTGAGTTCCTTGGCCAGGGCTTTCAGGCCGGCGGATATTTCCGCCACTTCCCGTTCACGACTGTTGGCCGCCTGTTTGGAGTGGGAGCGCATGAGCTGGAGATAGTCCACACCAATGGCGGCCAGACCTCCCTGATCCCTCATGACACGGCGCGCTTTGGCCCGGAGTTCGTTGATGGAGATGGCTGCGGTATCGTCAATGACAAGCTGGGAAGCTCCCACTTCCTTGACCGCTTGCTTGAAATGCTTCATTTCAAGCTGGGTGAGGTTGCCTCTCTTGATGATTTCCCGACTGCGGACTCCGGAGCGGGCAAAAAGAAGGCGTTCCACAATTTGGACTGCGGGCATTTCACAGGAAAAGAGCAGAGTAGGCTTTTTTTCGTTAAGCGCGATGTGCTCAATGATGTTGAGCAGAAAGGAGGTTTTACCCATGGAGGGGCGGGCGGCGATGATGAACATGTCCCCCGGTTTAAGCCCGTTGCTTTTTTTGTCCAGTTCCTCAAATCCCGTGGTCAGTCCCTGGATTTGGCCTTTGCTTGCGATGAATTTTTCAAAATTGGTGACGGCTTGTTTAAGGATGCTGGCCAGGCTTTGTTCATCCCTGGCGCTGTTATAGCGTTCCCGTATCTGGAAAATATGGGTTTCCACAGAATCCAGCAGTTCCGCTACGTCGTCCGGATTGTCAAAGGCCTGCGTGGTGGACTGGTTGGCTATGTCAATGATGGAGCGAAGGATGAATTTGTCCTTCAGGACATTGAGGTAATGCTCAAAATAGGCTCCGGTAGTGGTAAAGGTGTATATTTCTGCCAGGCCCGCGCTTCCGCCCACGGCTTCCAGCTGGTGCATGTCTTCCAAAGCTTGGGTGATGGAAACGATGTCAATGGGTTCGTTTTTGTTATAGCGGGCCTGGAAAAGGCGCCAGAGCAGCTTGTGCGCGGGGAGGTAGAAGTAGTCCTCCGTCATGCCGATGGTCACGCACTGCCCCACGTAAGTGGCCGGGTCCATGGCCATGAGGGCCAGCACTCCTTTTTCCGGGCCGGGAGCCTGCGGAATGTCTCTGAGGTCCAGGGACGGGGTTTTGCGGGGTGCCCTGGTCAGTTCCAGCGGGGGAACGGCAGTGGTGGTTGTCGTGGTTTCCATGGTGAGGCGGCTGGATGGGTGGCATCCGGCCGGAAAGGATAGCACAACGGAGGGCGCCGGGCAATAGGCAACGTTGTAAATTCGGAAAAGCCCCGTTCCGTCAACGGGACGTCTTTCCGCTCTTTTCCTGTTCCTTTCTCAGCCTCAACTGGCCGCAGGCGGCGTTGATGTCATGGCCTTTTTCATACCGCATGGTAACGGGGATGCGCGCCTTGTGAACTGCATCCCGGAAGGAACGGCAGCGTTCTTCCGAAGGGCGTTTCCACGGGAGCCCTTCCACGGTGTTGTACGGGATGAGATTGACTTTGGCGTGCAGGCGTTTGGCGATCCGGACGAGATGGGACGCGTCTTTTGGAGAATCGTTGATGTCCCTGATGAGAATGTATTCCAGCGTGGGCATCTGGTTTCTTCCCCTGTTCCATTCCTCAAGGGCCGGAATGAGCTGGGAGAGCGGCCATTTTTTGTTGACCGGCATGATTTGGTCGCGGACTTCGTCCGTAGCTCCGTGCAGGGAAACGGCCAGACGGATTTGCCTGGGATAGGCCGCCAGTTTTTTCAGGCCGGGAACGAATCCCGACGTGGAGATGGTGATGTGGCGCGCCCCTATTTCCAGACCGCGGTGGGAAGTGATGATTTCCAGGGCATCCGCCAGGTTGTCAAAATTGGAGAGGGGTTCCCCCATGCCCATGAAGACGATGTTGTTGACCCGTTTTCCCGCAATGGCTTCCGCAGAGAGAATCTGCCCGATGATTTCCCCCGTGGTGAGGTGGCGTTTAAGGCCCAGCAGCCCGGAAGCGCAGAATTTGCAGCCGAAGGCGCAGCCTACCTGGGAAGAAACGCAAAGGGTGATGCGCTCCGATTTTTCTCCATTTTCCGCTGCTGCGGCAGGGATGATGACGGATTCTACCAGACTGCCGTCTTCCATTTTGGTGAGGAATTTTCGTGTGGTGTCCGCAGAACCGTGGATTTCCACGATTTCCGGCGTGTGGAAACGGAAATTTTCCGCCAGCAGATTTTTGAGCGCGGGAGGGAGGTTGCTCATCACGTCAAAGGTGGTGACGCGCTTGCGCCACACCCAGTCCAGAACCTGCTGGGTGCGGAATTTAGTGTGCCCGTGTTCCGTCAGGAAGGCGAGCAGCTTTTCCTCCGTCTGGGCAGTGATGAGGGGAAGCGGTGGCATGGATTTGAGGCGGTCCCGTTACAGCAGGGAATCCACGTAGCGGTCCCGGTTGAAGGGTTCAAAGTCTTCGGCTCCTTCCCCGGTTCCCAGAAAGGAGGGGGAAATGTGCATTTCATCCATGATGGCTACGGCCACGCCTCCCTTTCCGGAACCGTCCATTTTGGTGATAATGACGGAATCCAAGGGCGTCGCTTTATGAAATTCCCTGGCTTGTGCCAGGGCGTTAGCGCCTGTGGTGGCATCCACCACCAGCAGGGTGCTGTGGGGGGCGGATGCATCCTGCTTGGCGAGAGTCCGGCGAATTTTAGAGAGTTCCTCCATGAGGTTGTGGCGCGTATGGAGGCGCCCCGCAGTATCGCAAATGAGGTATTGGAAGCCTTCCCTGATGGCCTGCGTATGGGCCTCATAGCAGACGGAGGCCGGATCCTGGCTGGGGGCTCCCTTGCAGATGGGGATGTTCAGCTTGTCCGCCCAGCTTTGAAGCTGTTCCACGGCGGCCGCTCGAAAAGTGTCCGCCGCAGCGAGGAGGACGCGGGAGCCCTGTTTTTGCAGCAAATGGGCCAATTTGGCCGCAGAAGTGGTTTTCCCGGTGCCGTTGACGCCCACGACCAGAATGACCAGCGGTTTGCCTTCCGGAGGGGCGGGCAGGGACGGAGCGGTGGAAGGAAAGGCCCGGCGAAGCACTTCACGGGTGGATTCCACCAGATTTTCCGCATCCAGGCCTTTGCTTTCCTTCAACTGGTCCGCAATACCCATAGCGCGCCTGATGCCGATGTCCGCGGCTACCAGCTCAGCTTCCAGTTCTTCCCAGTCTATCCGGGAGCTTCGGGAAAATTTGGTGAATAGTTTTTTAAAGAATCCTGCCATGGTGCGAAGCGGAGTTATGCCGGGCGTCCCGTTTTTGAGATTCCGGCCAGGACGCCGTTGATGAAGCGGGGGGATTCCGCAGAGGAGAAGCGTTCCGACAGGCGGATGGCCTCCGAGATGACGATGGGGGCCGGGAGGTCTTTGCGATGGAGGAGTTCATAGGCCCCCAGGCGCAGAATGGCGCGGTCAATGGCGCTGACACGTTCAGGGGAGTAGTTTTCCAGGGTGGAGTCGATGGCGGCGTCCAGCCCGTCCCGGCGGCGCAGGATGTCTTCTCCCAGGGTTTTGGCTTCCCGGTAGAGGTCCTCCGCATCCCTCCCTGCCTCCACCACTTTTTTTATTTCCGCCAGGGAGGGGCGGTCGTCCGGGTGAATGAGGCAGTTGATGCGGTCATTGATTTCCTGGAGTTTGCTGCAGGAGGAAATGAGGGAGGGCCAGATTGCGTTATAGGCGGGGAAGTCCTTGAGCGTGTCCAGCAGGCGGCGGCGCATCTGCATCAGTGCGGTATTGAGTCCCTGAGCGGCGTCGCAGGCGGCGGAAAGAGACCCCTTGTCATTGGAGGGATCCTCGTGCAGGGCTTTTTTCAGCCGGAGCAGGGAGGCGTTGAATTCTCCTTCCTTGGCCAGCAGGTCCTGAAGCTGGTCACGAACGGGCAGGGTAAGGGGGTCTTGCTGAAGTTTGTCCGCCGTTTCCCGCGCACGGGTGATGAAGAGGCGCAGCTTGTCCGGATAGTCCCGTGTAAGGTGGCCGGAGACGGCCTTGGCCTTGAGTTTGCAGTAGTCGCCCCGGAAAGGTTCCATCAGGATGTCCCAGATTCCCTCCCGTTCCGTTTCCGGCGTCTGAGAGGCGGCGTAAAGGTATTGGAGGGCGGCTTGTCTGATTTGGTTGCGTGAGAGCATGGCGATAGAGAGGAGAGAGTAATAGGTATTATTGCCGGAGCAGGGAGTTGAGGAAGAGTTCCGCCATGCGGGCAGCGGTGCGGGCCGCTTCACGGCCGCGGTTGAGCTGAGAGGCGATACAGCGGGCGAAGGCCTGCTTTTCATCATTCAGCAGCAGAACTTCATGAATGACGGGGGTGGTGAATTCCAGGGCGAGCTGCATCAGGGCCTGGGTGATGGTGGAGCCGATGAGGTCCGCGTGGTCTGTGCTGCCGCGCAGGATAACTCCCAGAGCCACCACGGCATCAGGACGTTTTTCCGGAGAGCGGGAGAGAACGGATTTAATGGCCACCGGAATTTCAAAGGCTCCCGGCACGCGGATGATTTCCAGGCGGACCGAGGGAAGCACGGTTTTCAGTTCTTCCGAGCAGTTTTCTACCAGGGCCTGGGTGTATTGTTCGTTGTATTCCGAGGCGACGATGCAGATTTTGGCGCGCGTGCCCGTGGCGCGCTGGCGGCGGGGAAGTTCCGTGGACATGAAGGGATGGAGTGGAATGTTACAGGATGTGGCCCAGCTTGCATTTTTTGGTAGCCAGGTATTTGCTGTTTTGTTCGTTGGGTGGGATGATGAGAGGAACCTGTTCCGTGATTTTTATGCCAAAGCCCTCCAGTCCCACGATTTTCCGCGGGTTGTTGGTAAGCAGGCGCAACTGGTTTGCTCCCAGGTCATGCAGGATTTGCGCTCCGATGCCATAGTCGCGCAGGTCGTCCGGATAGCCGAGCCTGAGGTTGGCTTCCACGGTATCCAGACCCTGTTCCTGAAGTTTATAGGCCTTGAGTTTTGCCGCCAGTCCGATGCCGCGGCCCTCCTGCCGCAGGTAGAGCAGGACGCCTCCTTCCTGGGCGATGCGGCGCATGGCGGTGTGCAGCTGGCTGCCGCAGTCACAGCGGCGGGAGCCGAAGACATCTCCCGTCAGGCATTCGCTATGCACGCGCACCAGCGTGGGCTTGTCCGGGGAAATTTCCCCGTGAACCAGGGCCAGATGAAGAGCTCCGTCCAGCTGGGATTCATAAAGGCGGCAGGTAAAGTCTCCGTAGTCTGTGGGCATGTTGACGGTTTCCACCAGCCGGATTTGCTTTTCCTTGGCCCGGCGGTATTCAATAAGCTGGGCTACGGTGCAGGCTCTCAGGCCATGTTTTTTCTGGAATCCCCCCAGATCCCCGATGCGGGCCATGGTGCCGTCTTCCTTCATGATTTCACAGCAAACGCCGGCGGGCTGAAGGCCTGCCATGCGCACGAGGTCAATGGTGGCTTCCGTATGGCCGGCGCGGCGCAACACTCCGCCGGGAACGGCGCGGAGAGGGAATGTATGACCCGGCTGAACAAAGTCGTTGACGGTGGCTTTGGGATCCGCCAGCGTGCGAATGGTGAGGGAGCGTTCCGCGGCGCTGATGCCCGTAGTGATGTCATGGGCCGCATCCACGGAGACGGTGAACGCTGTGGACATGTTTTCCCGGTTGACGGAGGTCATGAGCGGGAGTTGGAGGGCGTCCGCCCGTTCCGGTGAAAGAGGTGCGCAGACGAGGCCCCTGGCGTGGGTAACCATGAAGTTGATGGCTTCCGGCATAGCGAATTCGGCGGCAATGATCAGGTCTGCCTCATTTTCACGCCCAGGGTCGTCCGTAACGATGATCATCCGTCCCTGCCGTATTTCTTCCACGGCTTCTTCAACGGTGCAGAATTGAAGTTGATTGTCCATAAAAGGGGATGAAGAGAGGTTATTTTTGTTTTTTTGCCCAGGAGTCCTTGAGAGCCACCGTGCGGTTGAAAACAGGACGACGGCCCGGTACATGGTCCCTGCGGTCCGCCACAAAGTAGCCGAGACGTTCAAACTGGCAGCGGAATTCTGGTTCCGCTCCGGCCAGGGAGGGTTCCAGCTTGGCGTTTGTGATGACGGCCAGCGAAGAGGGATTCATGACGGACAGGAACCCTTCTTCAGCAGCGTCCGGGTTTTCTTCCGTAAAAAGGCGGTCATAGATGCGGATTTCTCCGTCCACCGCGTATTTGGCACTTACCCAGTGAATGGCGGCACGGCACTGGATTCCTTCCGGAGGGTTGGAGCCGATGGTGCCGGGAATGTGTTCGCAGAAGATTTCCGTGATAGTTCCCTCCGCATCCTGCTTGTAGTCCGTGCAGGTGATGCAGTAGCCCCCCCGGAGGCGTACGGTGCGGCCGGGGGCCAGACGGAAGTATTTTTTAGGAGGGTCCAGCATGAAGTCGTCCCGTTCAATCCAGACTTCCCTTGTGATGGGGAGGCGGCGGACGCCCTCTTCCGGTTTTTCCGGATTGTTCAGCACTTCAGCCATTTCTTCCGCGTTTTCCGGCAGGGTGGTGATAGTGACCTTGAGGGGATTGAGTACGGCCATGCGGCGCGGCGCGTTGGCATTCAGGTCTTCCCTTACGCTGTATTCCAGCAGGGCCACATCCGTGAAGCCGTTGAATTTAGTGATGCCTATGGTGTGGCAGAAGTTGCGGATGGCGGCAGGTGTGTAGCCCCGGCGGCGCATGCCGGAGACGGTGGGCATCCGTGGATCGTCCCAGCCGGAGACGTGTCCCTCCTGCACCAGTTGCAGCAGCTTGCGCTTGCTCATGACGGTGTAGGTAAGGTTCAGGCGGGCGAATTCCGTCTGGCGCGGGCGTGCCGGGACGGGGCAGTTTTCAATGACCCAGTCATAGAGGGGGCGGTGGTTTTCAAATTCCAGCGTGCAGAGGGAATGGGTGATGTGTTCGTAGGCATCTTCCAGCGGGTGGGCGAAGTCATACATGGGGTAAATGCACCAGGAACTGCCCGTGTTGTGGTGTTCCGCGAACATGATGCGGTACAGCACGGGGTCCCGCATGTTCATGTTGCTGGAGGCCATGTCTATCCTGGCCCGCAGGATGGCTCTGCCTTCCGGGATTTCCCCGTTTTTCATGGCCTGGAAGCGTGCCAGGTTTTCTTCCACGGAGCGGTTGCGGTAGGGTGATTCCTGCCCGGGCACGTTCACGTTGCCGCGCTGGGCGCGTATTTCCTCCACCGTCTGTTCGTCTACGTAGGCCAATCCCTTGCGGATGAGGGAAACGGCGCATTCGTAAAAGAAGTCGAACATGTTGCTGGCAAAGAAAAGGTTGTCGCCCCAGTCAAAGCCCAGCCAGCGGATGTCTTCCTGAATGCTGTCCACATATTCCTGGTCTTCCTTGCTGGGGTTGGTGTCGTCAAAACGCAGGTGGCAGCGCGCACCCGGAAATTCCTGGGCGATGCCGAAGTTGAGGCAGATTGATTTGGCATGTCCGATATGAAGATACCCATTGGGTTCCGGGGGAAAGCGTGTTACCGGGGCCTGATGCTTGCCGGAGGCAAGGTCATCAGAAATCATATCGCGGATGAAATCTCGGCGTTCGGCAGGCTGCAATGACATGGCGAAAATTCTACTACCAAATTACCTCTTCTGCAAGCGTGTTCACTCGGAATGACGTGAGGCGGGAGGAGGAACATGGAGAGCGTTTTTATCTTTTTTCAATGGCCCGTGTTGTAAAATTCAAATAATTTATATCAAGGTGCGTTTGGAAATTGAGCCCCTGATAAGGGAGACTGAAAAATATCCAGCTTTCCGCCAGGGAAAGGTGGGAATTTTCCCTTTCCCTTGTTTTCCGAAGTTTGCGGAATGGTTTTCAATTAAATGTTATTTTCAATGAGAGCGGTTTGAGCGAGTTTTAACATTCGGAAAAAATCAGAGAGTCGGAATGAAAAGGGGAAATGATAGAAATAGGAGCCGATGGAAGTTTCTTGCCAATTTTCGCGGGGTACATGGTAAGAGGAAAGTTGGGAAGACAGGTATTGCAAAAGAATGAAAAACGTGCATATTGGAGCCCGGTGAATCTGAATTGTCCACAGTGCAAACGACATATCAATGTGCCTTCTTCCGCGGAGGGCTCTATGGTGAATTGCAGCAAATGCGGGCATGAGTTTCTTTGCGACAGGGAAAAACTGATTCCTAAGAAACCTTTTGCCAAAGCGAAGAAAGCCGTTTCCGTCCATTCCCCCAAAGACAGGAGGGAAGCCATTCAGAGCGCCCTGGTGGAAACGGGGCTGATCCAATTGGTGTGCCTTTGCGCGTCCCTGGCTGTTGCCGCCGGCTGCGTCTGGATTTTTTACAATGCTTCTTCCGAGATGGATGGGACCTTTTTCCTTTCCATGCTGCAGCAGCCCCAGCAGAAGGCGTTTGCCCTGTTTTTTGCCTGTCTTGCCGGAGGCTTGATGGCCTGTGCCGGACGCAGGCACAAGATTGTTTTCATTTTGCTGGGTTTGCTGGTTGCAGGGGGGATTGCTTCCCTGCCTTTCGTGTATCCGGTCAAGGTGAATCCCTCCCTGCTCGGGGGGCATGAAGAGGGGAGCGCCGAGGAAGAAGATGTCTCCGGCTTTACCAGCATGGGGCTGGAGCAGCTGCCCTCCAAGAACGCTTCTGTCCAGAATTATGGGGCCGGTGATTTGAAACCTCTGTTTTCCGCTATTGACCGCAAGGAATCCCAGGGGGTTCTGGGCGTATGGGTGGTTGGGGTGAATGCAGCCAACCGGGATATGGTAAAGGCATATTTGAAGAGGATGACCCAGTCCGAGGACGAACCTATTTTTTATGACCGCAAGGGAACGGGCGGCGGGCTGTTCGTTATTACTCCCACTCCCATTACGTTTAAGGAATTTGTAGAGGTTGCGGGCAAGATGGGGAAGGTGACCCTGCAGGATAAGGAGCGTTTTTTTGTGGAAGTGATTCTGAACCGGGACAGGTTTGAAGCGCGGCCCGCTTCCGCCGCGTTGCAGGATGAGCGCCACCAGTATTTCGTGCTGGCCAATTTGAAGGAGCTGTCCTGTCTGGACATCCGCCGCGTTATTGCCGCCGCAAAACGTTTGTCGGCTGTAAATCCGGATAAGATGCGGGGTGAGGTTTCTTCCAGGCTGGTGGAGCTTCTCCGGGAGCCGTGGGGGCGTGATGCGGAATATGTGACCGCGTTGGCTTCGGCCCTTGTGGTATGGGCAGAACCGGATCATGAGGAGGCTCAGCGCGTGGTTGATTACGTGGCTACGGAGCTGAAGAAGGCGGATTGCGAAATCCCGGCGTCTCTGATCAGGTTTTTACTGCATGGTTCGGAAAAGAGAAGTTTGGCGTTGCTTCTGGAGGAATGGAAAAAGGATCCCCAGAAGTGGGAGGACGAATGCAAGGCTGCCGGCCCAACGGGAGAAGCTGATATCATCCGTTCGCTGAATGAGTCGGACGATTTTGTGTTGAAACGTTCCGCCGCCCGAATTCTTGGGGAAATCGGTTCGGAAGCTTCCCTGTCCGCGCTTAAGGCTTTCACTCATGACGCCGATAGCGAATTGCGCCTGTGCGCGGAGTTGTCTGTGAACCTGATTGAAAAGCGGCTTGGGATAGATTCTTCCGCCAAAGGAGGCCGGTAAGGGCGGCTTCCGTTTCCGTGATGGCGCATCGCGCTGTTTTTCTGGCTTCAATACGGAAGGGGAGTTTTTTCCAGACGGTTTACGGGGATTGTTACGGTAATTGAAGTGCGGCTCCGGAATTTTCCCATGGCTGTTTTTCGGAGCCGGGGGATGCATGAGGGCATTTCTGCAGAGGTGTCCAAATGATTTCCTGTTCCCGGACAGTTTGTTACTTGTTTCTTTTACGATATTTTCACCATTTGAACGCATTTCCGGGGAGGAAATTTGTTTTTGCCCGGGAAGCGTCTTTTTTTGGTTGCGGAGAAGAGCCAATTTACTAAAATGCAACGACCATGACAGACCAAGAAAACATGAAAGCCGCCGTTCCGGATGCGGCCAGGCGATATATGCGCTATCTCCTCATCATGGCCGGTTTGGGCGGCCTGCTCTACGGTGTGGACGTTGGCGTGATTGCTGCCGCGCTTCCCTACATTGAGCAGACGGCCGGTTTTAATCCCTCCCAGCTTTCCCAGGTGGTGGCCGCCGTGCTGTTCGGCAGCGTTCTTTCTTCCCTGTTTGCGGGCTATCTGGCCGACAAGATGGGACGCAAGGCGTTGATTACCGTGGCCGCAGCCTTATTCACGGCGAGCATCCCCGTGATCTGCCTGTCCCAGGAAGTATTCGGCATTATGTTGCTGGGCCGTATTCTTCAGGGCGCCAGTGCCGGTATTGTGGGCGTGGTCGTTCCGCTGTATCTGGCCGAGTGCCTGAGCGCCGAGTCCCGCGGCAAGGGAACGGGGATGTTCCAGTTCCTGCTGACGGTGGGCCTGGTGTTTGCCGCCGTCGTCGGTTTGCTTGCCGCCAGTTATGTGGGCGGCGTCGAGAATTCCGGCGCGAGCGAAGAATCGCTGACTTCCGCCAAGGTTCTGGCCTGGCAGGCTATTTTCTGGGTTTGCGCCATTCCCGGCCTGTTCCTGTTTTTCGGTTCCTTCCGTTTGAGCGAATCTCCCCGCTACCTGTTCCGCCGCGGCCGCAAGGATGAAGCCATGGCTGTGCTGGTGCGCAGTTACGGGGATGCCCGCGCCAAGGAAGTGTTTGATGAAATGGTCCATATTGAAGAGGAAGAGAAGCAGAAGGCGGAGGAACTCAAAAAGCAGAGCTCTTCCGGCGAGTCCCTTCTTCAGCGCAAGTATATCTATCCCTTTGTTCTGGCGGTGCTCGTTCTGGCGTTTACGCAGGCTACGGGCATTAATTCCGTGCTGAATTATTCCGTGAAGGTATTCCAGCAGGCAGGCCTGGAAGGCACCACCGCCAACTGGGCAGACTTTACCATCAAGGTCGTGAACTGCTTGATGACTATTGTCGCCATGGTGCTGGTGGATCGCAAGGGCCGCAAGTTCCTGCTTAAAATCGGAACGGCCGGCATCGTGGTCGGCCTTCTTGGCACCGGGTTCCTGTTCAATAATGTGGAAAAAGCCCGCAAGGATGTGACTGCGGATGTGGCTGCCCTGCTGGCCGCCCAGAGCCCTTCCGTCCAGAAGGAGTTTGAACAGGGCAAGGATGTGGGTTCCATCCGAACGCTTCAATTGGAACGCACTCCGGATTCCCCCTTCATCAGGAATCTTCTTGCCAAGAACGGCATGGCCGACAAGGACATCAACAGGATGCAGCTCATCATCACCTATGACCAGCCGGAAGCCAATCCCGCCTGGTACCAGTTCCTGATGGGGTCTTCCACCCAGCTTTCCGTCGTAGAGTTTTCCGAACTGACCAAGGATACCAAGGATATCAAGAAGGAAGAGGACAGGGCTTCCCTGGCCGTGATCAAGGCCGTTCCGGATTCCACCAATAAAATGGTGGTGAACGGCAAGGACGGCTATGCCATGAAGCCCGTTTCCATTCTGAAGGCGGAATTGGGCGAAAAGCCGGATACCTCCATGGGCTGGGGCGTGACTGCGTTCTTCATTATCTTCATTGCTTTTTATGCCACCGGCCCCGGCGTATGCGTCTGGCTGGCTCTGTCCGAGCTGATGCCAGCCCGCATCCGCTCCAACGGTATGGCAATTGCTCTGTTGATCAACCAGCTGGTTTCCACGGTTATCGCCGGTTCCTTCCTCCCATGGGTGGGCAGCTGCGGTTATTCCGGCGTGTTCTTTACGCTGGGCGGCATTACGGTGCTGTATTTCATTACGGTGACCTTCTTCCTGCCTGAAACCAAGGGACGTTCCCTGGAGGAAATTGAAGGTTACTTCACAACAGGCAAGATGCCGGAAGATCCCAAGATGATCGGCGAAGGCATAGAAGCAGAGGAATAATTCTTTCTTCCTGTGGTTTTCAAGGCCGCTTCCCCTGAATTGGGGAAGCGGCTTTTTTATAACAGGAAACAGGGTGGGCTGCCTGCATGGCTTCGGAAGCACGGCTGTTCCGGGGAGAGGGTTCCGGCCGCCTGTTCCCGGGCCGTGACGGTATCCGCTTTTCTTTCCCGCACCAGTGGGAGAAGGAGGGCTGCAAAGCCTGCGATGGCGTCCGCTATTTAGCGGGCTTCCCCTTTTTTCTGCTTGGACTGCCAGTGCTTGATGGCTTCCGCAATGGGGGGATACCCGTTTTTCATATGGAAGTCATAGGCTGTCTGGCCGTCATCGTTGCGGAGAGAGGGATTGGCGCCGTGATTCATGAGGCAAACGGCTATTTCCGGAGAGTTGCAGGCCATCAGCGGAGTCAGGCCATCCACGTCCGGCTGGTTGGGATCCGCTCCCGCGTTGATGAGAAGTTCAATGAGAGGAATGAGGCGTTCCGCCGGTTTTTCCTTGGTGCAGACCAGGTGGAGGGGTGATTGCTTGCTTTCAAAAAAGCGTTCGTTAACATCGCAGCCGGCTTTGATGAGCCGTTCGTAAATGGCGGGGGACAGACTGAGGAAGCCGACTCCGCGCGCCTGAGCGTTCATTCTGCGCTTGAGATCCGGGGAGCCGGCGTCCAGGAGCGCCAGCGCTATTTTTTCCTGACCCGGATCGGAGTCATTGAGGGCGGCGGAATACATGAACGGGGTGACGCCCCAAGGCCCCGGCTGATCCGGATCGGCGCCGTGTTTGAGCAGGGCGTGCACCAGCGGCAGCCTTTCTTCCGCGGTGGAATTCATATAGAGGCCTGAGAGGCACGCCCAGGTAAGGGGGGTGTCTCCCGGCTCTTTTGTGCCGTCATGCATAAAAATGGATTGAGCATTGACGGGAGCGCCCGCCTCTACCATCCGGACGGCCAGCCGGTTTAATCCCAGGGCAATGCAGAGGTGCAGAGGCGTGGTACGGTCCGGCGTCTGGAGCAGGAGGTTGCCGGTTTGGCGGAATTGCTCCAGCATCTGATGGCATTGAAGAATGGAGTGGAATTCCTCCTGCACTTCTCCGGGAAACATGATTTCCAGCGGCCAGGAGTCATGCAGGAAACGGAGGGTAAGGCCCAGCAGCTTTTCGTTTGCCGTCTTGATTTCCTGTTGTTCCGCTTCCGTGAGCTGGATTGTCTTTTCCTCCGCATGCGCCCAGGGAGCGACCATAACGACTGCTGAGGACAGAAGCAGCATGGTTCCTGTCATTTGTCTCATGAAGTCCTTATAGGGGAAGGGCCGTGAGCTGTCACTTCAAATCAGGGGCATGTCAACCCAGCCTGGAGAGACTGATGCGGACGGCTTCCACCGTGCGGTCAATATCTTCTTCCGTATGGGCTGTAGAGATAAAGCCCGTTTCGTACGGGGAAGGCGCGAAGTAGACGCCTTGTTCCAGCATGTTCCAGAAGAAGGATTTGAAGAGTTTTTTGGAAGCTTTTTGCGCGGATTCCAGATTATAGACTTCCTCTTCCGTGAAGAAGAGGCAGAACATGGAGCCCGCACGGTGGAAGGTGTAATTTCTGCCGTGTTTTTTGAGGGCTTCGCGGATGCCTTCTTCCATGCGCGCTCCGAGCTGTTCCAGGCGTTCATAGGCGTTCCCTTTCAGGAGTTCCCGGAGCTGGGCCAATCCCGCCGCCATGGCAACGGGATTGCCGGACAGGGTTCCCGCCTGATACACGGGGCCAAGCGGAGAGAGGCAGTCCATGATTTCCGAACGGCCGCCAAAAGCTCCCACGGGGAGGCCTCCGCCGATGACTTTGCCCATGCAGGTAAGGTCTGGAGTGATGCCGTAAAGCTGCTGCACGCCTCCGGGAGCGACCCGGAAGCCCGTCATGACTTCATCAAAGATGAGAAGGGCGTCGTGGCGGAGCGTTATTTCCCGCAGGAAGTGAAGGAAGTCGTTTTGCGGAAAGTAGAGCCCGGCATTGGCAGGAAAGGGTTCCAGGATGACGGCGGCAATGTCGCTTCCATGGAGTTCAAAGGCTTTTTTTACTGCTTCCCGGTCATTGTAGGGCACGGTGAGGGTGAGCTGCGTCATTTCCCTGGGCACGCCCGCGCTGTCCGGTTCTCCGAAGGTGAGCGCTCCGGAACCCGCCGCCACCAGAAGGGAGTCCACATGGCCGTGGTAGCAGCCGATGAATTTAATGATTTTACGGCGTCCGGTATAGCCGCGAGCCAGCCTGATGGCGGACATGGTTGCTTCCGTTCCGGAGTTGACCATGCGCACTTTTTCCACGGAGGGAACCATGTCCGTGATCATTTCCGCCATATCCACTTCCGCCGGCGCAGGAATTCCATAGCCCAGCCCCCTGTCCACGGCGGCATGTACTGCGTCCAGAACGGGTTGCGGAGCGTGGCCCAGAATGGCCGGGCCCCATGTGCCTATGTAGTCAATAAGCTGGCGCCCGTCCGCATCCGTGATGTAGGCTCCTTTGGCGGATTGAACAAAGAAGGGGTCCCCGTCCACATTGCGGAAGGCCCTGACGGGGGAGTTGACTCCGCCGGGGATAACGGAGCGTGCGCGGGAGAAGAGCTGGGCTGACTGATTCATGTGCAGAGGGAAGCAAAAAGGGCAATCCTTGAGAAAGGGTTGCCCTCATGGAAATTGGGTTCTTATTCCCGAACCAATACTGTTTTAAGCTTCAGGAGCGGAAGCGGGTGTTTCAGCAGTTTCGGAAGCGGTTTCTTCGCTCTTGTTGCTGTAACGCCATTTTACCTTGTTGCGCTTGCTGGCGGAACGGGCCTTGCGGCGGCGTTCGTCCATCGGGGTTTCAAAGGCGCGGCGGCGGCGCATTTCATCCAGAATGCCTTCAACATCCAGTTTTGTTTTGAGGCGCTTGAGAGCGCGGTCGATAGGTTCACCTTTTCTTACGGTAACTTCACGCATGATTTGTTTTCCTTTTTCTATTTGTCCGGGAACGGGAGACAATAGGTAGTGCTTTCCTGCTTACAGGTCAAGATTTTTATCATGACTGACCTATTTTTTGCCACTGAATGAGAGTTCTGCCGTCCGGAACGGCGGGAAGCGGCCGCGTTGCCCCGTTTTCCGGTTCCGGAGCGCGGTTCAACTGTCCTTGCCTTATAACAAGGGGCGTGGTAGAAAGAGGCGTCTCCCATGAACCGGCTGCATACATTGATTGACGGATTTTCCCGGGTGCGGATTCTCTGCATCGGGGACGTGATGCTGGATAAGTTCCTGTATGGGAGCGTCAGCCGTATTTCGCCGGAGGCTCCGGTTCCCATCATGAAGATGGACCGGGAGACGCGCATGCTGGGAGGCGCGGGCAATGTCGTGTCCAATCTGTGCGCGCTGGGATGCCGCACCACTTTTATCAGCGTGGTCGGGGATGATGGCCATGGGCGGCAGGTAAGGCGTTTTCTGGAAGAGACGCACTGCGTTCCGGAGCTGGTGGAGTGCGAAGGGTACGAGACGACCGTGAAGATCCGTTTTGTGGCGGGCAAGCACCATTTGCTGAGAGCGGACCAGGAACAGCCGCTGAGGATGGAGCCGGAGCTGGCTTCCCGTTTTTTTGAACGAGTGGATGCCTGTTTGCCGGAGGCGGATCTTGTCCTTTTGTCCGATTACGGGAAAGGCCTGTTTGACGGACGAACCGCCCCGGATGTGATTGCCCGGTGCCGTGCGGCGCGCAAGCCCGTCATTGTGGACCCGAAGGGAGCGGATTATTCCCGCTACAGGCGGGCCACGCTGGTGAAACCCAATATGAAGGAGTTCCAGGAGGCTACCGGCGTGGCGCTCAATCCTGCCATGGACGGGTGGGAACAGGATGCCGTGGCGGGGGCGCAGAGGCTGTTTTCCGAATTCGGCATTGAGAATCTGATTGTCACTTTGAGCGAACACGGCATGATTTTCATTCCTTCCTCCAGCCCTTCCGATTTTGTCTGCATTCCTACGGAGGCCCGGGATGTTTTTGACGTGTCCGGTGCGGGTGATACCTCCCTCGCCAGTCTGGGCGCGGCGCTGGCCGCCGGAGCCGCGGTGCCGGATGCTCTGGTCGTGTCCAATGTGGCCGCCGGCATCGTAGTGGGCAAGTTCGGAACGGCCAGCGTGACCGGAACGGAATTGAAGGAGGCGTTGAAGGAGAAGGATATCCAGACGCCCTCCTGGCGTCACCGCGACAATATCCTGACGCCGGAGGCCGCGGCGGAGCTGGCGGAACGTTTCCGCCGTGAGAAGAAGGTGGTTGGATTTACAAACGGTTGTTTTGATTTGCTCCACCTGGGGCATCTGCATTCCTTTATGAAGGCGCGTGAAGCGTGCGACGTGCTTTTCGTAGGGTTGAATACGGACGCCTCCATCAAGCGGCTGAAGGGCGAGGACAGGCCGATTAATAATGAGGAGATGCGTTCCCTGCTGCTGGCATCCCTGGATTTTGTCGATTATGTAGTGCCGTTTGATGAAGATACGGCTCTGCCTCTGATTGAGAAGCTGCGTCCGGACGTGATTGCCAAAGAAGGGTATCCCTTGGAATGCTGGCCGGAAGGACAGTTCGTGAAATCTTATGGAGGGCAGGCTCTTGAACTGCCCCGCCTGGAGGGTTTTTCCTCCACCAATATCATCAACCGCATGAAAAGCAGCCCGGAATGAGCGAATACATCAGGAACCAGATTTTAGGGATAGCGGACAATTTCAAAGCCCTGGCTTCCATGGCCGGGGATATTGAACAGGTTGCCCGCATTTGTACGGATACCCTTAAGGCCGGGAATAAGATCATGTTCTGCGGCAACGGAGGCTCCGCTGCGGATTCCCAGCACCTGGCCGCCGAATTGGTGGGGCGTTACAAGCTGAACCGCCCCGCCATGAATGCGCTGGCCCTGACGGTGGATACTTCCATCCTGACCGCCGTGGGCAATGATTACGGTTATGAGACGGTGTTTTCCAGGCAGCTGGAGGGAGTGGGCCGTCCCGGAGATCTGCTGGTGGGGCTTTCCACGAGCGGCAACAGCCGGAACATCGTTTTGGCGATGGAGCTGGCGCGCCGGATGGGCGTCCGGACGGTGGCCTTGACAGGCCGCGGAGGCGGAGAGATGAAAGAAGTTGCGGAGTTTTGCATTGCCGTTCCTTCCGATGCCACGAACAACATTCAGGAGATGCACATTGCAGTGGGGCATCTGGTTTGCGAACTGGTTGAACGGGAGATATATGGCGGGTAAGGCTTTGTTTCTGGACAGGGACGGCGTGGTTAATGTGGATGGCGGGTATGTGCACCGCATAGAGGACTTCCGGCTGGTTCCCGGAATTCTGAATCTTTGCCGCCAGGCTAAAGAGAAGGGGTATCTGGTGCTGGTGGCGACCAACCAGTCCGGCATAGGACGCGGCATGTTTTCTGAAGATGACTTTGAGCGGTTGACGGAATATATGAGAGGGGTGTTCCGTTCGTCCGGTGCGGAGATTGCAGGTGTGTTTCACTGTCCCAGCGCGGATGACGGACATCCCGACCGGAAACCGAATCCCGGCCTGTTTTTGAAGGCTGCCGCCGCGCATGGGCTGGATATGAAAGCCTGCGTGTCCGTAGGTGACCGGGAGCGGGACATCCGGGCGGCTCTTGCCGCCGGAGTAGGCCGCAATTTCCTGTTTTCTGCGGAAGATGTTCCCACCCTCGCCACGGCCCGTGTGGAGACGTTGGAGGAAGTGGCGGCAAGGCTGTAGGCCGGGAATAGTTGCTTGGGGAAAATCACTGCGGTTTGTCCCTGGAGTTATCCCCTGCAGCGGGGCGGGCGACATGGTACCGGTGCGGGGCAAAGTATTTTGACATACGGAGAGGAGCCTGTTAGAAGTGGAACAATCCGGCCGTAGTCTCGTGAACCTGGCCTGTACAGGCTTTTTATTTTTGCACGTATGAATCTGATACTTTTCCAATCCATGATGGCTGCCGCCGCGCTGGGGGCCGGCCTTGCCCTTCCTGTTTCTGCCCAGTCTTCTTCTCCGGCTTTTTCCGCCTCTCCTGAAGGCTCCCGTGCCGGAAAAACGGCCAAGATGCCGGTGTATCCCATTCCGCAGAAGATGACCAGGAGCGGCGGTTCCGTGACGGTTCCGGCCCTGAAGCTGTTGGGCGCGCGGGATGAACCTACCGTGAATGCCCTGAAAAGCATGTTTTCCCTCGCTCCAAACGGGCTGCCTGTGCAGATGACTATCATCAAAGGAAGCAAAAAGCCTGCCGGTAATGTTCCCCGGAAGGCCGGGGCCTATTCCCTGAGCGTTACGCCCCAGGGAATACGGATGACGGGGTATGACGACGAAGGCCTGTTTTACGCGGCCCAGACGCTGTTGCAGTTGGCGGAGAAGACTTCTTCCGGCGTGACAGTGCCGGAAGTGGAGGTCTTGGATTGGCCGGATGTTCCTTTCCGCGGTACCATTGAAGGGTTTTACGGTCTGCCCTGGAGGCAGGAAGGTCGCATCAGCCAGTTCAAATTTTACGGGAAGTATAAGATGAATACTTACATCTACGGCCCGAAGGATGACGTGTTCCACGGTTTTTCCAAGCGCTGGCGCGAGCCTTATCCCGCAGATATGGCGAAGGACCTGAAAGAGCTGGTGAAGGTCGCGAAGCAGAATAAGGTGAATTTTGTCTGGGCCGTGCATCCCGGAGCGGATATTCACTGGGGCGAGGCGGACCGGAAGGCGGCCGTGAAGAAGTTTGAGATGATGTATGATCTGGGATTCCGTTCCTTTGCCGTATTTTTTGACGACATCGGCGGAGAGGGGGCCAAACCGGAGGGCCAGGTGGAGTTTTTGAATTACCTGAATAAGGAGTTTATCCACAAAAAACCGGATGTGACGCCGTTGATCGTATGCCCCACGGCGTATTCCGGCGGTGGTAGCCGCTACCATGAGGTAATGGGGGAACATCTGGACAAGGATATAGGCATCATGTGGACCGGTTCCAGCATTGTGAGCGATATCCGGACTCCTGCTTTGAAGGGGATTAATAAGTATTTGAAGCGTCCGGCGTTTATTTGGTGGAATTTCCCGGTGACGGATTACGTGCGCCATGCCCTGTTTTTGGGGCGCACCTATGGCGTGGATGCGGACGCGATGCCGTTTATGCAGGGGTTTGCTTCCAATCCGATGGATAAGCCGGAGGCTTCCAAGATTTCCCTGTTCAGCGTGGCGAACATGACCTGGAACGCCAAGGCCTATGATTCCGACAGGACATGGAAGGACAGTATCCGTATTTTGTTCCCCGGCTGCTCCTCCGCCATGCAGACGTTTGCCGATCATAATAGCGACGGGGGGCCCAGCGGGCACAATTACCGCAAAGAGGAGTCCGTAGAGATTGCCCCCGTGGTGGAGCAGGTGCTGGAGCTGTGCCGCCGCGGGGCCAGGGTGTCTGGAAGCAAGGCGTTTGATCGCCTGAAGGCCGAGTTCGCGAAGATAGCCCAAGCTCCGGCCGCGATTCGGGCCAAGTCTAATAATCCCGCTTTCGTTGCAGAGGTGGAGCCGTGGCTCATCCAGTTCGAATCCCTGGGGAAAGCCGGGGTGAACAGTATGCGCATGATTGAGGCCACAGAGGTGGGGAATGCCGCCGGAGCGTTGAATCATGCTATGGAGGCCGCCTGCCTGCTTGCCGAGATGCAGCGTTACAGCAGGGAAATCAGCAAGGCCATCAATAAGCACGTCACGGAAGTGACCAAGAAGAATTCCCCGTGGCAAACCGCCGTGAAGCCGTCCGAACTGGTGATGGCCCCCGCTGTGCGGGAACTGCTGGACATGGGCTCCACCCCCGTGCTTTCCCGCGTGAGCGGGCAGGCCGTTGGCCGTGTGAAGCCTTATGTTTCCACCAAGTCCAAGATTGGCATCGAGAAGATGCTGGATGACGACCCCGAGTCGTTCTATTACTGCAAAGAGGTTCAGAAGAAGGGTGACTTTTTCGGCGTGGACCTGGGAGTTCCACGGGAGATACGCACCGTTTCCATTGTGATGGGCCGCAATGATTCCGATACGGACGCTGTGAACAGGGGACAGTTGGAGGTTTCCCTGGACGGGCAGTCCTGGTCTCCCCTGATGCCGGAGTCCAGCGGGCTTCGCGTGGAGTACCGGGGAAATGGCAAAAAAGGCCGGTTTGTGCGTTACCGCGCTACGGCGCAGGGGGTTCCGGGAGGCAAGCCGGACGTGTGGACGGCCATCCGGGATTTCAAGGTGAATGCTCCTGCAGCGCCTTCCGTACTGACGGATGCTCCCGCGTTCAGGAATGCCGTGGTTGAAGCAGGAGACAGGGATATTTCCTTGAAGCGCATCATGGAGGTGCATCCCCTGCCGCCGAAAAAGTCCCTGGGCCTTCAAATTCCGGCGGGAGCGTCCGTGGAGTCCGCCTCCGTCAATTTGAAGACGCCGGATATGAAGTGGGCCAAGTTGTTCATTTCCATGGATGGAAAGTCCTGGGCGGAGGTTCCGTTGAAGGAGGACGGTTCCGCGGATATTGGCGGAGTGATCAAGGGCATCAGGCTGTTGAACGCCTCCTCCTCCCCGCAGGAGGTGACTCTGGAAGAGTTCCGGCTGAATCTTGCCAACAAGGGTGGGAAGTCCGCCGACAGCGGAGCTGCCGGGGATTTCAACCTGGCAACGTTCCTCCCGGTGGAGCTGTCTCCGGAGAGGGCGGAGATTCCCTGTGATTTTCCCCGTGCGGGTTCCGTCATTGTCCTGTCCGACGGGAAGGAGGCTTCCGTGCTGGCCTGTGGGGCTGACGGACGGTGGGTTCCCGTGGGCAATCTGGCCAAGGGCAGGAAAGTTAATACGTTCAGCCTGAAATCCGTCAAAAAACCGGTGAAGGCCCTCGGCCTGACCGGGAAAAAGGGAAGTTCCGTAAATATTTTTGAAGTAATCTGGAAATAACGGATGGCATCGGGAAGTTTTCCGCCGGGTGGTGTCCGCTGGCCCTGGGGCGGCTGTTTCTTCCGTGGAATGGCCGCCCTGGATTTTTAGCCCTTGGTTTGCCGGGAGGCTCTTTTTTCCGCCAGGTGCATGCAGCCGAGGACGAGGGCGATGATGACCAGAGGCCCTAGGATGTCCGCATACCCCACCATGCCCGTGTTCACGGGGGCCACGCAAAGCAGGAACCACCAGGCCAGGGCCAGCAGGCGAAGCAGGGGCGGGGTTCCGCTGCCGGAGAGGAAGACATAGATGACGAGAGCCCAGAATTGGGGAAAACGGGGCAGCGTGACCAGCCATTCCCGGTGGTCCCCTCCGGGCCAGACAAGCGTACCGTAGGGGCCGGCTGCGGGAAGGTCTCCCCACATGGCGCCTGAGGGAAGCGCCATGTTCATCAGCAGGTTCAGGAACAGGCCCGCATATACGGTTATCATCAAGGTCCTCCATTGGGCGCCTGTTCGCACCGCCAGGAACAGGAAGGCCGGCACCAGCAGGAAGGGAGTCAGTTCCAGGGCTCCCATCCAGAGAGGGAGATTTGTTCCTATTTCTGCAAGGCGGTCCGCGCCTTGTGGAATGGCGGAAAGAACGGCCCAGTACAGGAGCATCAGAAAGATGCAACGGTACCTGGCGCCCCGGCTTACCGGGCGTTCTTCATCCGGAGGAAGGCCCAGCCATGCTCCGGATGAGGGCTGGTCGGGGGAGGATTGCATGGCGGGTTGGGAATGGTGCTTTTGTAACGGGAACGTGCAGGTTTGTCAATAAAGCCCGGTTCAGATCCGGAACCGGGATTGTTTTTCAACAAAACGGGCATTTTTGCTGTCCACATTGTGACAAAGTTGTTGCCTTCGGCTTCTTGCCTCCGGCGGCTTCTTCTGCTAGTCGGTGCTTGAAAGGCCGCGGAAAAACGGCTGTGCCTCAGTATCCCATTCTTTTTGCTTATGTCCCGTTCCAGATTCCTGATGATTTTACCGGCCCTGTTTTTATGCCTGCTGGCTGTTTCCTGCGGAAAGAAGGAGAAGGAAGATCCCAATGTCGTGGAGTTGAACTTCGGTCATTTTCCCAACGTGACACATGTGCAGGGCCTGGTGGCGCATCATTTTTCCCGGCAGGGGAAGGGGTGGTTTGAAGAACGTCTGAAGGAGGCTACCGGAAAGGATGTCAGGATCAACTGGTACGTGTACAATGCGGGCCCCAGTGCCATGGAAGCCGTGTTCGCCCGGTCCATTGAACTGGCTTATGTGGGGCCCAGCCCGGCCATCAATGCGTTTGTGCGTTCCCGCGGGGAGGATATCAGGATGATTGCCGGAGCTGTGGAAGGAGGCGCCGCCCTGGTGGTTCCGAAGGATTCCTCGCTGAAGGAGCCTGCGGATTTCCGCGGCAAGGTGATTGCTACTCCCCAACTGGGGAATACGCAGGATGTTTCCGCCCGCGCCTGGTTTTCCCGCGGCGGCCTGCATGTGACGCAGCGCGGCGGGGACGTGACGATTCTGCCGACTCCCAACCCCGAACAGCTCAGCCTGTTCCGGCAGGGCAAGCTGGACGGCGTGTGGACGGTGGAACCCTGGGTGAGCCGCCTGGTGCTGACGGCGGGAGGCAGGGTGCTGGTGGACGAAAAGGAGTCCATCGCGACCGTACTGGTATGCGGAGCGGAGTTTCTCAGGGAAAAGCCGGAGGTGGCGAAAGCCCTGGTGCAGGCGCATGAGGAACTGAACGAATGGATAAGGCTGCATCCGGATGAGGCCCAGTTAATCGTGGTCAGGGAGCTGGAGGAGCTGACGCATTCCAGAATAGACCCGGCATTGATTGCGGAGGCCTGGAAAAGCATTGTCATCAAGGACAGGATTTCCATTCCCAAGCTCCGGCAGTTTGTGCAGGACGCCCATCAGGCCGGATTTATGAAAGAGGTTCCGGATATAGGCGGCCTGGTGGTGCCGGAGGCGGCGGAGGAACAGTTGACCATGGCGAAGGAGGCGGGCGGAAGATGATTGCGGGTGCAGAACATTGCGGCCCCGGAGGCTGCAAGCTCCGTATTGCCGGCGTGAGCAAGGTGTTTGACGGGAGGCGCGGAAAGGTGGTGGCTCTGGAGGGCATTAATTTGAATATCAGAGGAGGCGAGTTCGTGTGCCTGGTGGGGGCCAGCGGCTGCGGGAAGACTTCCCTGCTGAATATCATTGCAGGGCTGGAGTTTCCTTCTTCCGGGGTGGTGGAGTTGGACGGGGAGCCTGTGACGGGACCCGGACGGGACCGAACTGTGATGTTCCAGGAGTCCGCCCTGTTTCCGTGGCTGGATGTGATGGGGAACGTGATGTTCGGCTTGAATCTGGTGCCCGGACTGACTCGGGGAGACCGGCTTGCCATGGCGGAGAAGAATCTGGAACTGGTGGGGCTGAAAGAGTGTGCCCATGCTCATATTCATGAACTTTCCGGCGGAATGAAGCAGCGCGTGGCGCTTGCCCGCGCCCTGGCTACCAGCCCCCGCATTTTGCTGATGGACGAGCCTTTTGCCGCCCTGGACGCCATGACCCGCGAACAGCTTTATCAGGATATTCAGGAGATTCATTTACGCTGCGGCATGACGATTGTTTTCGTTACGCATAATATGCGCGAGGCCGTGTGCCTGGGGGATCGCGTGGTGTTGCTCACTCCGCATCCGGGGCGCGTCTGTGAGGAATATTTCGTGGATTTCCCTCATCCCAGGGATATCAACAGCAGTGATTTGGCGGCATTGTCCTCCCGCATTACCCGTGATTTGAAAGGAGCCACGGCATGAACAGGAACAAATGGTCCAAGTGGGGGGCGCACGCCTGTTCGCTCGTGTTTTTCATTTTCGTGGTCTGGGCATGGCAGTATTTGAGCGACCTGAGGGTCTGGAAGCCTTATTTGTTTCCCTCTCCGCTGGAAGTATGGGAGTATCTGCGCTCTTCATTTCAGGACGGGTCTCTGGAGGAGGCTTCATGGATTACCATGAAAAGGCTGGTGCTGGGGTATGGAATCGGCCTGGTGACGGGGATTCCCCTGGGCATGCTGTGCTCCCGTTTCCAGCTTATACAGAATACTCTGGGGCTGGTTTCCCTGGGGTTCCAGGCTCTTCCCAGCGTGTGCTGGGTTCCGTTGGCAACCCTGTGGTTCGGCCAGACGGAAGGGGCTATGCTGTTCGTGGTGATTATGGGGACGCTGTGGTCCGTAATCCTGGCTACGGCCAACGGCATGCGGAACGTGCCGCCCATTTATGCCCGTGCGGCGCGCACTATGGGAGCAGGACCCATTTATTGCCTGATTCATGTGACGCTTCTCGCTTCCGCCCCGTTTGTGGTGAGCGGAATGAAGCAGGGATGGGCTTTTGCCTGGCGTTCCCTGATGGCTGCGGAAATTTTTGTTCCCATCCTGACCGGGTTCGGATTGGGCCAGCTGCTGCATTTCGGCCGCGAACTGAACGCGATGAACCAGGTCGTAGGCATCATGTTCGTGATTGTGGTGATTGGGCTGCTGTCCGACAAGATTCTGTTTTCTCCTCTGGAACGGTTTCTGCACCGCCGCTGGGGGACAGGACAGGCCTGAAGCGGCGGGAAACAGAAACACGGAGAGGGGCTGCAGAGCGTTCCGGCGATATGGTGCCCGTTATTTGCCGGAAGAATCCAGCTCCTTTTTGAGCGCGCGGACTTCCTTAATCAGTGCCGGAAGTTTTTTGAGGGCGGCGTATTGGCGGGTAGCGTCCTTGTAGGGGAAAGCCGGCATGCCCCAGTAAGTAGAGTTTTCCGGAATGTCCGAGAGGACTCCCGTTTTAGCGCCCAGCGTGGATTTGGAACCGATGTTGAGGTGTCCTGAGATGCCGACCTGGGCGGCGATGGTGGCATAATCCCCCACTTTGGTGCTGCCGGCTATGCCGGATTGGGCGACGATGATGCAATGCCTGCCGACAACGACGTTATGGCCGAGCTGGATCAGATTGTCTATTTTGGTGCCTTCCCCCACAATGGTGCGCCCGAATCTGGCGCGGTCAATAGTGGTGTTGGCCCCTACGTCCACGTCATCCCCCAGTTCCACAATGCCTACCTGGTCAATGCCCACGTAGCGTCCATTGTCTCCCATCAGGAAGCCGAATCCGTCGGAACCGATGACGGCTCCGGGCTGGATGGTCACCCTGTTGCCGAGTTTGCAGCGTTCCCTGATGGTAACATGGGCATGCAGGCGGCAGTTTTCCCCCATGGTGACGCCGTCTCCGATATCGCAGCCGTTGCCAATGTCCGTCCCGTCTCCGATTATGCAGTGGGCCCCGATGCAGGTATAGGCTCCTACATGGATTTTGTCCGGGTTGAAGCTGGCCGTGGGGTCGATGATGGCTGTGGGATGAATGCCGGGGGTGAACCGGTAGGCGGAAGCCATGAAATATTTCACCAGGGCGTTGAATGCCATGGAGGGGTTGTCCACTTCCACGAAGGCTGCGTGTTCCGGATACGCAGGCAGGCCCGGCGGCACCAGCACGATTCCGGCAGAGGTGTGCAGGAAGTCCTGGAAGTATTTTTCATTGCCAAGGAAGGAGGCTTCTTCACGGGATGCGTCAAGAAGGGAAGCGACCCCGAATACAGTCAGTTCGGGGTCGCCGGAAAGGATTTTTCCCCCGGTGAGGGCGGCCACGGCTTCAAGTGTAAGCTTCATGGGTATATGATTCCGCCTTCCCGGGGTTAATGTCAAGGGTTAGTTGGCCGGGGTCGCGGGAGCGGCGGGGACGGCCGGAGCCTTTTTCTTGGAGGGGTCAAACCCTTCGGGGGCGTCCTTGTTGAGTTCTTTCATCACTGTGGGAGTAATGTCCATGCCGGGCTTCGTGTAGACGAATACCTGGTTGGACCGAAGGGCCTGGGCACTTTTGTCCAGAACGAGGTCATAGTTGCCCTTGGTGGCGATGCCTTCCGTGATTTTTGTGATTTCTCCCATGATTTTGGCGGAACGCACTTTCATTTGTTCCTGAAGGGATTTAAGCTGGCGTTCCACAAATCCGCGGCGTTCCTGTTCCAGCGCAATGACTTCCTGACGCTTGATCTGGGCCTTTTGCTCCAGCTCCTTTTTGTCCTTTTCATTCAGCATGGGATCCTGAAGCCTTTTGACCATGTCGTTGAAGTCCGCTTCCATCTTTTTGATGGTTTCCGCGCGGGTGTTGTTGGTTTCCTGCACCGTCTGGGCAGCCTTGTCTACTTCCGCCTGGGCTTCATGGGTCTTGTAGTAGTCGGCGAAGAGTTTCTGCACATCCACCGTCGCTACCTTAAGTTCAGCGTTGGCCGTGGCGCTTAATGCCATTGCTGCTGATACACCTAATGCTGTTTTGAAGAATCTCATAATTTTTAGCGTCTTCTGACTTTACCAGTTTACATGTGGAATGGCATGCGTCAACCTTCTAGCAATATTTCAGGATTGAACTTTTGTCATCAAGGGGCCACTTTAGGCACATGCAAACATTTTCCACCAAGGCCCAGTTGAGGGCTGCCCTCCTCAAGCACCACCGCAAACATGACCATGTGGTTCTCGTCCCCACAATGGGGGCCCTCCACGCCGGACACCGCGCTTTGCTGGAACAGGCGCGCAAGTTGGCCGGGGAGGATGGCGTGGTGGTTGCCAGTATTTTCGTCAATCCTATCCAGTTTAACAATTCCTCCGACCTTCAGACTTATCCCCGGACTCCTGAAAAGGATTTGGAGGTGTGCGAAGGTGCAGGCGTGGATTATGTGTTTTCCCCTGCTCCTGAAGAAATGTATTCCGGAGAACGCAGCATTGCCGTGGAAGAAAGCTTTTTGTCCGCAACATTGTGCGGTGCGTCCCGCCCGGGGCATTTTTCCGGTGTCTGCACGGTGCTTGCCAAACTGTTCAACCTGGTACAGCCCACGGACGCCATTTTCGGAAAGAAGGATTACCAGCAGCTTGCCATTATCCGCCGCATGGTGCGCGACCTGGATTTTCCGGTGCGCATTCACGGGGCGGAGATTGTAAGGCATGGCAACGGTCTGGCCTATTCCTCCCGGAACGCCCGCCTGACGCCGGAGCAGAAGGAGCAGGCCGTGGTAATACGGCAGGCTATGCTTCAGGCCCGGGACGAGTTCCAGGCCGGGGCGGACGCCTCCAAGGTGAAGGAGCATGCCGCCGCCATGATTGAGGGTGTGCCCGGCACGCGCATCGATTATCTGGAGATTGTGGATGCGGAGACCATGCAGCCGCTGGCGGAGAACCGGAAGCCGGCCCTGATGGCCGCCGCCGTCTATTTCGGCGACGTGCGTCTTATAGACAACATAGAACTTTAATACGGCAAGGATTTTCTTATACTGCGCCCGTGATTACCGCCTCCAACCTCCACCGCAGCTATTCCATCGGCAAGAAGTCCATTGAGATCCTGCATGGGGTGGATTTGCACATTGCCGCCGGAGAGAAGGTGTTCCTGTGCGGGCCCAGCGGGGCCGGAAAGACCACGCTGATGTACACGCTGGCCGGATTGGAAACGCCGCAAGAGGGAAAGGTCACGATTGACGGCACGGATATTTACGCCTTGTCCGCCACGGCCCGGTCCGTGTTCCGGAACCGGAGCATGGGGTTTATTTTCCAGAATTATCTGTTGATGCCGGAATTGACGGCGCTGGAAAACGCCTGTCTGGCTTCCTCCATCGGCAGGAGGCCGCGCGTGGAATATGTGAGGGAACTGATGGAGCGCGTGGGTTTGTCCCACCGCCTGAACCACCTGCCCAGCGAACTGAGCGGCGGGGAACAGCAGCGCGTGGCAATCGCCCGTGCCCTGGCGAACGATGCCCCCATTATTTTTGCGGATGAACCTACCGGGAACCTGGACCGGAAGAACGGCGCGGAGGTGCTGGACCTTTTGTTCGGCCTGGCGGACGAGTCCCGCAAAACGCTGGTGATTGTGACGCATGACGAACATCTGGCACGGAGAGGGGACCGCATTATTACGATTATGGACGGGCAGGCCGTCTGAGGCTGCCGGGCGTAGGGGCCGCCTGCGTTTTATTTGATGCCCGCCGTCAGATGCAGGACGGCCTGGTGCCGCTCTGGGGCATCTGCCCCATGCGGCGGTAATCCAGCGTTTCCGGAAGGTTTCCTGTTGATGGCAGTTCGGTTTCCGGAAAAGGAAGGTGTCCGTTATCATGACGGCGGCCAGGTTTTTGGCCCGGAAATTGAGGTGATGAGAAAAGTTGATGCACCAACTTTTGATGTCCGCAGGATTGAGACAGATGGAAGGCAGGAAGGGCCGCCTATGTTTCTGAATTGCCCGAGCCCGCCTGCGGCTGTCCCTTTTGCCGACGATGGGGGTGAAGTTCCCTGTGCCCGGATACAGGGAACCCATGCCGTGCGGGAGGCTCACCGGTGAGTCGGTTGCGGACGGTGCTCATGCATTATTCCTTATAGTCTTCATCGTAATCACCCTTGCATAGAAATGCGAACTCCGGGGAACTTCCCGCTGTGTCCAGCAGTGAGCTCCATGTGAGATTGGGATAATCAATGAGATCATGTGCATAAGCCAGCATATTGTCCGGCGCCTGGCCATATCCACGTCCTACTTCACAGACGCATAAGATGAGAATGAGGTGTATGACTGGCGAGACAGGAGCGTCTTCCGGTATTCCCTCATTGAAATATTTGATCAATGCATTTGCGGATTCCTGACTGTCACTATCCAATTCTTGAAAGAGTTTTTTATAGGATTGGGGCCTTCCTTTTTTTATTACCGGGTCATATTTTTGCCAGCCTCTTCCTAATTTTACATCCAGTTCTCCTTTAAGTTTTTCAAATATTTGCGTGACTTCGGCAGGATCATGATCCTGAAGCCTTACCCAGGCGAACCAGATTTTCCCTACTTCTTTTAATTGTTCGATTGCTATCATCTGGTGATTATTTTTTGTTTGGTTTTTCAGTGTATCCGCCGCAAGTTCATGCCGTAAATCCAGAGAGAATTCCAGTTTTCTGAAGCCTTGCTTTATGCGGATTAACATTGTTTATTTAATCCAATTTTTATTTATTGTTATTATTTATTTTCCAAAGAACTGCTCTTCTTTTTAAGAACTTCTATCTGTCTCCGGAACGTACAGAGATGTCTTCAAATTCGGGAACTGAGATGAACGGTAAATTCCCGGAGCCTGCCGGCAACGCGAGAGGATCGGTATTGCATTCGGCCGGGTTGTTGTGTAGCCTGTTGGGCATGTGGGACTGGATTGTGATCAAGGATGCGCTCCGGGCGGTTGTTGAAATTTTCATCCTGTGGGTGTTCTTGTACCAGATTTACCGTGCTTTCCACGCAACGCGCGGCGCGCGCATCATGGTGGGGCTGTTTGCCTGCTTTCTGGCCCTGGTGGTGCTGGCCTTTTTCTTTCAGCTGAATGTTATTTCGTGGATACTGACGCGCATTTTCGCCCCCGGCCTGGCGCTGGCTCTGGTGGTGATTTTCCAGCCGGAGCTGCGCGTGGGGCTGGCAAAGCTGGGAAGCCACCCGTTTTTTTCTTCCTTCGCCAAGCTTCAGCGGGTGGATTTCCTGGATAATTTCTGCAAGGCGGTAAGCAAGCTTTCCAACCAGCGGTTCGGCGCCCTGTTCGCTTTTGAGAGGAGCATCAGCATGAAGCCTATTGAGGATTCCGGCGTGAAGCTGGACGCCATTTTTTCTCCGGAACTGGCCCTGACGATTTTCCATACCAAGACGGCTCTCCACGATGGGGGCGTGGTGATTTCCGGCGACCGCATTTCTGCGGCTGCCTGCGTGTTCCCTGTTTCCCAGAAGGAAATGAGCGACCGTACCTTGGGGCTGCGCCACCGCGCGGGCGTGGGCATGTCCGAGGAGAGCGACTGCGTGGTGGTGGTGGTGTCCGAGGAGACGGGGGCTATCGCGTTGGCCGTAGGCGGGAAGCTGGAACGCAACCTGACTCCGGAACAGTTGAAGGGACGCCTTGAAGAGCTGCTGAATATTTCTTCTTCCAATGAAAAAACTGCTATTGCTTAATTGGCCTGCCAAGTTGTTCTGTCTGGTGCTGGCCGTGATTATCTGGTCTTTCATCAATCACTGGGTGACCACGAATGACGGCGTGCCTTCCCGCGGGCAGCTTGAGGAGATTAGAAGATCCCATCCCTAAATATTTACCGTTATGAGGAATTTCATTGTTACCGGTACCGATACGGAAGTCGGTAAAACTTATGTGAGCTGCCTGATCGTCAAATCTCTAAGAGAAGCGAGCATCAATGCCGCCGGGTTCAAACCCGTGGCCTGCGGAGACAGGCAGGATGCCCGCCTTTTGCGCGAAGCCGGGCCGAAGGATCTGACGCTGGATGAACTGAATCCCGTTTTTTTGAGGAATGCCACGTGTCCTTATGTGGCCGCACGGCTGGAGAATACGAAAGTGGATGAAAAGGTTATCCTGCGGGCTTATGACGCTTTGTCCGCCGCACATGAGTGCGTGGTGGTGGAAGGGGTGGGAGGATGGGAAGTCCCGATTGGCCCCGGAAGGAATTTCAGCGATATGGCTGCGGATTTCAAGCTGCCTGTTCTTCTGGTGATCGGCAACAAGCTGGGAGCCATCAACCATGCCCTGTTAACGCTGAATGCAATCAAGGAACGCGGCCTGGAATGCCTGGGCATCGTGTTCAATAATGTGAAAGATGAATGGGATACTGCCTGCGTGACGAACAGGAGCATGGTGGAGGAGTTTTCCGATGCGCCCATTCTCGGCGAATTGATTCACGGGCAGGATTACATGGACATGGACGTCCTGCTGGAACGTTTGCACTGACTGGAGGAGTCTGTCTGGCGAATGAACGGGACGATAGCGAAGACGCCCGTTCGTTATTGCCGGATTTGCGGAGGGAAACAGCGATATGGAGGAATAAGCATGTCGGTATTGGAGAGGATGGGAAAAGCATTTGGTTTCCCAGTTGAGAAAGCCCTGTTTTGACAGGAGCGGAGATGGAATGCCGTAGTTAAGGAATGCTTTTGTTCAGAGTGTTCAGCATTCCCGTACGGTTTTTTATTGCCTTGCTGATTTATTTTTCATGGGGGCCGCTGGCCGGAGGGGTGGTTACCGCGCCTGTGCCGGAGTTTTCTTCCCCCGCGCTTATTCCATATCCTTCCAAAGTCGTCAGGGGCGCGGGCGAGGCAGGTTTCAGGAGCGTTCATGTGAAGGTTGGTCCGGATGTTCCTGGCAGGGATGATTTGATGAGGGAGATCAAGGACATATTCAGGACTTCCGGCATTCAGGGTTCCCTGAATAGTGGGGGGGCTGCTGAAGGTGCCATGACATGGGAATTGTTTCCGGATGCCAGGATGAAAGGAGAGGGGTATGACCTGTCCGTCGGATTGGGAAAAGCAACCGTCAGGGCAGGAAGTTTTGGCGGTTTTTTTAACGCCCTTCAAACGCTGCGGCAACTGGTTTTCAATAGAGAAGGGGAATTTGCCATGCCTGTTGTGCGTATTAGTGACAAACCCGCTTTCGTCCTGCGGGGAATTATGCTGGATGTGGGGCGTTATTACATGTCTCCTGCCTTGATCAAGGAGGTGATGCGCCGTCTTTCCCGCTATAAGATTAATACGCTGCATCTTCATTTGACGGATGATCCCGCATGGAGGATGGAAGTGAAGAAGTATTCGGCCCTGACGGATGGGGCTTTTCATTGGAAGTCCCGGCTCCCGGGGCGGTTTTATACACAGGCTCAATTGAAGGATCTGACGGATTATTGCGCCCGGCTGAATATTCAGGTGATTCCGGAGATTGACATGCCGGGACACAGCCAGCCTTTTGCCAGGGCCATGAAGACCGGCATGCAGACGGAGAAGGGTGTTTCCATATTGAAGGATGTCGTGGACGAGGCCGTTTCCCTGTTTCCCGGGAGGTTTTTCCACATGGGGTCCGACGAGGCGCACATTTCCATGAAGGATTTTATCCCACGTATGGCGGAGCATATCCGCGGGAAGGGCAAGGAGGTGGTCGTGTGGTCTCCGGGCGGCCCTCACGATAAGGATTCCGTATTGATGTGCTGGGGAGAGAACGAGGCCGGCGCCAGGATGGATAAGAATATGAAGCGCATCGACAGCAATGGTTTTTACATTGACTGGGCGGATTCCCAGTCCGGCGTGTACCAGGTGTTTTTCCAGCAACCCTGCGAGGTGCCTCAAGGGGATGATAAGGCGTTGGGGGCCATCATGCCCGTGTGGTGCGACGGAAACCTGAGCAGTGAGAGGCGGGTGCTGGAACAGTATCCGTTTTATCCTTGTGCATTGACGTTTGCAGAGCGTGTCTGGCGCGGAAGCGCTACCAAGAGGAGGGATTATATGGCCCAGCTTCCCCCCAGGGGAACGGACGGCTGGAAGGAATTCCGGGAGTTTGAACAGCGTTTGGCTTTCCATCGTGATCATTTTTTCCAAGGCGTTCCTTTTGCCTATGTGAAACAGGCGGATGTTGCCTGGAGCCTGGTGGGGCCATTCGACCACCGGGGGAAGAATGATACCTCTTTTGAACCGGAAAGAAGAATAGCCCCTTCCTACAGGGACGGGGACAGGATACTGGCCTGGAAGAAGACTCCTGTTTACGGCGCTGCCGTACATGTCAGGCATCTTTTTGCGATGTTCAACATGCACCGGAACCAGTACCGGACGGACCACTGGCCCACGCTGATGTCAAGGGAGGTTGGAAAGGAGGATGGAACCTGCTATGCTCTGACTTTCATCCGCAGCCCCAGGGAGCAGGAGGTGTGGCTGATGTTTGGCCTGAACGGCATGTGGGGGCATTCAGGCGGGTACCGCAGCGCACGCGCCCCTGAACAGGGAAGCTGGGATTTTTCCGGCGGGGACGTATGGTTGAACGGAAGGCGCGTGAACCCTCCCAGGTGGCCTTTCAAGAGCCTGCCCTGGACGGGGTGGGGAAAGGGGCGCATTGAAGAATCTCCTCTGACCTGGGAAGGGTATTTTTTCCGCCCTCCTGTAAAGATCAAGCTTCGCAAGGGGTTGAACCGTGTATTGATCCGCAGCGTGTTCGGGCACTGGAAGGGAGACGACGGCCAGAGAAGCTGGTTTTTCTGCTGCATTCCCGTCCTGTGGGACGGCATTCATTACCGGGAGGTTCCCGGCCTGGAATATGACCCCCGTCCGGATGCCCGCTGAGGGGAACCGCTATTATTCTTTTTCAAAGACGGAGAGGATGGCTTGATGGACATCCTCAGCAGCATGGATTTCCGGCAGGAAGGCCGGGCCGATGAATACGGGCTGCTGGTTTGCAGGCACCCGGTCTCTGCCATGGGAACCTTTCACCTGGTCGCCATTGAGGGGGATAACTTTCATCAGGGCGCGGAACCCCAGCTTTTTTTTCAGCAGAAAGGCGGCGGCATGGAACATGGGGAGGGTAAGGCCCGGATCAAAGAACATTTCCGCAGGGTCATAGCCGGGTTTACGGTGGATGTCCACGCAGCGGGCGAAGTCCGGCGCCTTGGTGTCATCCAGCCAGTAATAGTAGGTGAACCATGCATCCGGGGCTGCGACGGCGGTGAATTCCGGCAGGCGTTCCAGAGCCGCGGAAGAAAGGCCGGAGAAGTCCGTTTCCCTGATTTCTTCCACTCCGGGTGTGGCGGAGAGCAGTGCTTTCACTTCTTCTTTTACGGAAGGATCATTGATGTAGATATGGGCAGTCTGGTGGTCCGCCACGGCAAAGGCGCGGGAGGCGCCGCAGTCCAGCATTTCCGTACCCATTTCCGGTTTGACGGTGATCCAGCCCTGTTCCCGGAAGAGGCGGTTGAGGGCAATGCTGCGGGATACGTCGGAAATACCGTATTCACTGAGGACGACGGGGGTGACGCCTTCCCGTTCCAGAAAGTCGATCAAGTCGCAGAGAAGACCGTCCATAGCCTTTGCCGCGTGGGCAGCCTGGGTTGAGGACGGTCCGAATTTCTGAAGGTCATAGTCCAGATAGGGCAGATAGATGAGGCTGAGGTCAGGGCGATGTTTCCGTTCCACCCACCGGGTGGAGTCTGCTATCCATTGGGAGGACTGAATCCCTGCCATGGGGCCCCAGAAGGTGGGGAAGGGGAATTCTCCCAGATCCTTTTTAATGGTTTCCCGGAGTTCCATGGGTTGGGTGTAAATGTCGAAGATCTTGCGGCCGTCTGCCGGGTACATGGGGCGCGGCGTGATGGTCCAGTCCGCCGTGGAATACATGTTGTACCACCAGAAAAGTTTGGCGCAGGTGAAGCCGGAACCGTACCGTTCCCTCAGTTTCTCCCAGAGGCGCGGGCCCTGCACCAGCTTGTTGGACTGCTTCCAGAATTGGATTTCACACATATTCCGATTGTACCATCCGTTGCCGGGAATGGCGTGCTCCCGCGGGGAAAGCCCTGTCACGTAGGTGCTCTGGGCAGAGCAGGTGAGGGCCGGAAAGGCCGGGGGGAAGGAGGAAACGCTCCGCCCCTCCGCCCAGGCGGAGAGCCGCGGCATGTGTTCCATCATCTGGCGGGAAAGGGCCACCACGTCAATGACGGCCACACGGGTGCGAGGGTGTTTCATGGGAGGGATATTAGCGGTTTGGAACGGGAATTCCATCTTTCCATTTGAAAAAGATGACGGCATCCGTCATGATTCCCCGCATGGAACGTCAGGATAAACGACTTGTGGACCAGTTGCGTCCGATCAGCTTTGAAACGGGTATCGCCCCGAATGCCACGGCTTCCGTGCTGGTGACTTTCGGACGCACCAAGGTGATTTGCGCCGTTACGATTGAGGAGGATGTACCCCGCTGGATGAAGGTTCAGCGTGTGGAGGGAGGATGGCTGACGGCGGAGTATTCCATGCTTCCCTATTCCACGCTTGACCGTAAACGCCGGGATATTACGGCGGGGAAACTGGACGGACGTTCCAGCGAGATCCAGCGTCTGATCGGCCGTTCCCTGAGGGCGGCCGTGGATCTGGGCAAGATCGGCCAGCGCACGATTTGGGTGGATTGCGACGTTTTACAGGCTGATGGCGGTACCCGCACCGCTTCCATTACCGGGGCTTCCGTAGCTCTGGCCATTGCCGTGAACAAGCTTGTCGCGGAAGGAAAGCTGGCGGAGTCTCCCATGAAGAGGCTGGTTTCCGCCGTATCCGTGGGAATACTGGAGGGAGAGGCTCTGCTGGATCTCTGCTATGTGGAGGATAAGGATGCGGAAGTGGATATGAATCTGGTGATGACCGACCAGGGAGAGTTTGTGGAGGTGCAGGGGTCCGGTGAAGAGGCCGTGTTCACGACGGATCAGATGTGCCGGATGCTGGAATTAGGCCGCAAGGGGCTGGAAGAGATCGCGGAACTCCAGCGGCAGGTGATTGCCGAGGAGGACAGGCCGTCCGCCGGAGCTTTGGAAGGGTTGAGTTCCTTTTTCGGCAGCGGCAGGTAGGATTTTTCCCCATGGCCCGGTATTTTCCGGGCCTTTTGCAGGGGGGCTGCGGCAGAGTTTTCACTCCTTGCAGGACCAAGATTTTTATGAGAATATGCTTGTCCTGACTGGGAAATCGCGTTAATAGTAGAAACGAACATAGATAACCACGTACGGTTTTCTTAAACTGTAAACATTCCATCATATCCAACAATGAAAGTATCTTTTGCAACACACCAGTTACGCAGGGGGTTTACCCTGATTGAACTCTTGGTTGTCATTGCCATTATCGCCCTGCTGGCTTCCGTGGCCTATGGTCCTATCCTGAACCAGATCAACAAAGGCGACCAGATGCAGGCCCTGACCAACATGAAGAACGTGGGCGTGGCGATGAACGAGTTCAAATCCAACAGCAAACTGGGCAATTTCCCCGATGACATCACTGCCGACCGCGTTGTTGCCCAGCATAATTATATGAGCGGCCTGGGCGCACTTCAGGGCGATACTTCCAATGACTATTTCCGTCAGCTTCTGGGCAATGAGTCTGTTTCCGAAAGCAACTTCTACGCCAAGGTTCAGACTCCTTCCGGCGGTTCCACCGTTACTCCCAACGGTGAAATTTACGACGGTCAGGCCCTGACCCCCGGTGAAGTGGGTATTTCCTACGTCATGCGCAAGGGTGACAATAACAAGAAAGTGGGTATTGGAAGTTCCGTGGGGGAATATCCCCTGATGGTCACTTCCGTGCTTCCTGGTGAAGACGGCAGCACCGTTGTGGCTGGCAATGCCGTGCGTTTTGACCCGGAAAGCTTCCGCGGCAAGGTTCTGATTTTCACGACTGCCCAGAGTGCCAAGACCCTGGAACTGGACGACAACGACAACCTTCAGGATACCTTCATTCCCAAGAGAAGGGGCAAGGACATCAGCGACCAGTTCCTGATCCTCACGCCTGATTTCAGCGGCCAGGAGTAAATTCGCCGCCGGCATGATTTGCACAGGGCGCATCCAAAAGGATGCGCCCTTTTTCATACCTGATTTTTGAAAAGGAAAGCTTCTGTTTTGCGGAAATCCCTCGCTGAGTTGACCGGGCCTTCCCGTTGTTTGCTTAAAATAGATTTTACGATGTAAGGAAAAGCGCCAGGTTTTCCGACGGCAGGGAGAAGATTGTTCGTACAAACAGGAAATGGAACAGAAGCCTTCCAGAGATGATATCGTGGCTGATTTCAGTCGGCAGGCGTTTTTCCCGGGGTTCTGCCGTTGGCATGGGGTTGCAGGGCTTTTTCCGATTTCAATATGTTCCGCATACCGGCGGTGGCTGAAAAAGGCAGCCATGCAGGAGCCGTCCCTTTGGACTTTTGGCCGTTGCGGCGATATACGGGACATTCCCAGCCTATTGAAGCGCTGCAGGGGGAGTTGGACGGAATTCTGGCCTGTCCTTTCCCGTTTTCCTTGATGCCGGTTTGTCTGCCGGAGCCTGTTTTGCAAATGGGTTCGTGCCGCAAAAAAGGCATTCCGGCCGTAAAAAACCGGAATGCCCTGGTGAGAAAAGTCAGGGAAGTTTTTATTTGCCTGCGGGAGTGCCGAAAACGTTTATTTCCGCAGCGGAAGCGCTGTTGCCGTCCAGAGAACTGGTACCGATGAAGCGGAAGTAACGCACAGGTCCGTTCATGTTTTTGAGATTAACGGATTGCTCAATGGGGTTGGCGCGCAGGTTGGAGAATTCCCCTTCCGCCACTTTCGTCCAGTTTTTCCCATCTGCGCTTACTTCAAATTGGTATTTATCCGTCATGCCGGAGGTTTTTCCATCCTGTCTGGGCAGGTAGGAGAAGCTGGAAACCTGGTACGGTTTTCCCATATCCACCACAAAGGATTGAGGCGCTTCCGCCTTGGCAAGCCATGAGGTTTCCGGATTGTCGTCTATGGCCGCCGCCGCATTCCCGGATGTGGCGATTTTCACTTTCCATCCGGTTTTGCTGATGCCGAATTTGGCCTGGCTGACAGGGCCCAATTTACCATTGGAGAATTGGCAGCGAGCCTTGACAATGCCGCTTTCCGTAAATTTAGCACCCTGGCTGTAAACGGGAGATCCTGCCTTGGGTTCGCTGCCGTCCGTCGTGTACAGGATTTTATTTTTGCCGTCCGCAATGATGACGAGGTTGTCTCCGCGGCGGAAGATGGAGGGCCGCACGGCACCCGCAGGCTGGCGGAAGAGGGAGAATTCCGAGATGCAGGGAGTGGCCTGGCTGCCCGTGATGCGCAGGCGCAGTTTCTGGGTAGTGATGGGGCGGTTCAGGCGGCGCATGACCTGGTTGCCGATGGTTTTCCCTTCATTGTCGATACAAACCCATTTGCCATTGACGAAAGCGTCAATATTGAAGGAGTCCACGCGTTGTCCCAGACGTGTTTGTTCGCGCAGCCGGATGACGTCGAAAGTGGCGGGTTTGGGCAGCGTAATAACGGCGGTGGGGGTCAGGTTGTCATCTTCCACGGCCCAGTAGGTTTCAATGTTGCCGTCCGTCATGTTGGAGGGCGAGAATTTTTTGTCGTTGCCGCGCGTCTGGCTGGCTGTGACGGTTGCTCCCAACGCGTAGTCCCTGGCATATAGCTTGTCGCGCAGTTCTTTGAATTCCAGCAGGGATTTGACATCCGCAGGATCCAGTCTGCCCGTTTTGTCCGCCGCCACGTTCAGAATGAGGTTGGCCCCGCGGCCTACGGAATCAAACCATACCTGCATAAGTTCTTCAGGGGATTTGACGCGGGATGCCTGTCCCTGGTGCCAGAACCAGCCGGCATGGTTGATGGTGGTGTCTCCTTCCGCAGGCACCCAGCGTTCTCCGCCGCGTTTGCCGGTGCCTCCGCCCCCGCCGTTCAGCCCTACAGTGCTCCAATGGGGATAATTGACGTGGCCTTTTTCGGAGCCTCCCCAGCGGGCGTCTCCGTAGTGGCCCGCTCCCCAGATGATGCAGCTGGGCTGGATTTTGCGGATCATTTCCACGATTTTTTCAAAGTTGTAGTATTTTTCCGCGTCACCGATATTGCGCTTTTCCCTGGCTCCTCCGTAATAGCCGTCTCCTCCGTTGGCTCCGTCAAACCAGATTTCAAAGACAGGCCCGTAATTGGTCAGCAGTTCCCGGATTTGTTTATAGTAAACGTCCAGGTAGCCATCCTTGCCGTAATCCGCGTTGTTGCGGTCCCAGGGGCTGAGGTAGGTGCCGAATTTGATGCCGTGCTTTTTGCAGGCAAGGGCGAATTCCCGGACTACATCTCCTTTTCCGTTTTTCCAAGGGCTCTTGGTGATGTTGTGGTCCGTGGATTTGGTGGGCCAGGCGCAGAAGCCGTCATGATGTTTGGCCGTGTAAATCATTCCTTTCATTCCGCCTTTTTTAAAGGTGGAGACGATATCGGAGGCATTGAAATCCGTGGGGTTGAAAATTTTCGGGTCTTCATCGCCGTAACCCCACTCCCGTCCTGTGAACGTATTCAGGCCAAAGTGGATGAAGCCGTAGAATTCCATGCGCTGCCAGTTGATTTGGGCGGGTGTTGGAATCGCGCCGTATGGTTTGGGTGGTGCTGCGGTCCAGCCGGGCAGCATGGAGGAAGAGAGAACCGTTCCGAGGAAGAGTGTGGTTAGTTTGTTCATGCGGAAAAAAGTGTGTTGAAAAATACGGGAGTCGCTCCTCCCTTCTTTCATACGGAGGCTTTGCTGTCAAGTTGAAAGGAAGTGGGAAACATGGGGGAGCGTGTTAGTGAATTCTAACTCCGACATGCGGGGAATTCCGCTTGATACGGAGTAGGGAGCCGTTTAGCATACAAAGGACTTTTGTTCCCATGTCCTATTTCCGTTTTTTACTGCTGGCGCTGGTTTTTCTGACCGGTTCCGCGTTGATCAGCGAGAGTGCTCCCGTTTACATGGCCCGGCGGGACAGCAAGTTTGCGCTTGTTCCTCTTTGTGACGGTTTTGATTTTCCGGTAGGGAAGCCTGACGGCAACGGCTATTACCGGTCCCGCGGTCTGCGTCTGAAAAGCCCCCGTCACATGGGTGAGGATTGGAACGGCAATAAAGGAGGCAATTCCGATTTGGGCGATCCCGTTTATTCCGTAGGCCACGGGGTGGTAACTTATGCGGCGGACGCCCGGGGCGCGTGGGGAAAGGTGGTGATTGTGCGCCATGCTTTCCGCGAACCCAAGTCCGGAAAGGTTCTTTGCTGCCAGACGCTTTATTCCCATTTGAACGATATTAACGTTGTGCTGGGGCAGTTGGTGCTGCGCGGCACCCAGGTGGGCACTATCGGCACGAACCGCGGCATGTATCCGGCCCATCTTCATGTGGAGCTGCATTATAATCCGGATGTGAATTGCGGCCATCAGGGGATTCCCAAGACGGAGCGCAATTACGGCCGCCTGACGGATTTTATTACCCGCTTCCGCCGCCTGCCTCTGGAGAAAAGGATGGTGCGCGTTCCCATCGGCGGGTTTCTGCCTTACAAGGGAACGGAAGGACTCTGACTTCTGGTGGATGACGGTGAAGCTGTGTATTTTCGGCGGTTCGTTTGATCCCGTGCATGAGGGGCACGTTTGCATGGCCGAGCATGCTCGGAAATATTGCGGAATGGACCGCGTGCTGTTTATGCCGTGTTCCCTGTCTCCGCTGAAGGAGCAGGCCCCCTCCGTGACGGATGACCAGCGCTGCCGGATGATTGAGCTGGCTGTTCAAGGGCTGGACTGGGCCGTGCTTGACCGGACGGATTTGGAACTTCCGCCTCCTTCGTGGTCGTGGAGGGTGGCTGAGAGGACGGCGGAGCGTTATCCCGGTGCAGAATTGTTCTGGCTGATGGGCAAGGATCAGTGGGATTCTCTGGAACAGTGGGGACGCTGGGAATATTTGTCCAGCCTGGTGACGTTCATTGTTTACCGCCGCGGCGGGGTTCCATCACCCAGGAAAGGGGTGCGCGCCCTTTTCATAGAAGGGGATGAACCCGCTTCTTCCACCTGCATACGGCATGATTTGCGTTCGGGTGTATGTCCGGTTCCCCATCTGAACCGGAAAGTGGAGGCGCTGATCAGGAGGGAAGGGCTGTACGGTACGGCACGCGTCTAGAAGGACGGCTGTTTTCAGTTTATTTTCTTTTTGTCTCCGAACGTTTCTTCCGGGTAATGGACCCTCATCAGCGTGAGTCCGTCCGGCGGGGCGCAAAACGGGCTTTTGTCATCCGGGAGCGGAGCGTTGATGAGGCGAGCCAGTTCTTCCAGCGTTATTTTTCCACGTGCGGCTTCATGGGCGGCTCCCGTCATGAGGCGCACCATTTTGTAGAGGAAGCCCGTTCCGGTAAAGGTGATGAAGACATGTTCCCCTGTCTGTGCCACTTGTGTCTGCGTGATGGTTCGGCGGAAGTAACCCTCCGGAATAGGGCGCGGTTCATTGCCGCGCAGGGCGGCAAAAGCAGTGAAGTCATGCGTTCCCCGGAATAGGTGTACCGCCTGTTCCAGAATATCCACGCTCCATGCCAGCGGGCGGTGCCAGGCCAGCCCGGCGTCAAAAGGGTTGAGGATGGGTGCGCGTGAAATGCAGTAACGGTAGGTTTTTCCCGTGGCGCTGAACCGGGCATGGAAACCGGGAGGAACGTATTCCGCATGGGTAATCCGGATGGTTCGGGGAAGGCGCGTGTTGAGCGCGGCAGGCCATTTGTCCGCAGGAATGCGGTGGGTATCCGGAGCGTCTGCATGAAAAACCTGGCCCAGAGCATGAACGCCGGCGTCTGTCCTGCCGGAACCGTGGATACGGCAGGGGGTTCCAAAGAGTCCGGAAAAGGCTCGTTCCAGCACGTCCTGGACGGTACGGCCTCCCGGCTGGCTTTGCCAGCCCAGATAAGGGCGTCCGTCATATGCGGCGGTGAAACGAATGCGGGTCATAGGGGTGATTGTGTTGGAACGGCCCGGTTTTGGCAAGCGGCAAGTGCCGGACGGTGACGGTTTGGAATGGATGCCGTGCGTTCCATCCGCTCTTTAGCTTGGAAGCCGTTAAAGATGGCTATACGAATACAGGATTTTGGAATGTTGCATGTGGCTCCGGATTTGTCCGGCGTGATTCCGTTGAATGCTTTTGAAGCACAGGCCGCCAGTGTGCGGGATCTGGCGGCGGGCGTGATGGATGTGTCCGGAGTGGCGGGAACCGCGCTGAAGGAAATGCAGGAGGTGAGGGATGCCGGCCAATGGGCGCAGGCCCGTGACGGGATGTACCGTTTTGAACAGGACGTGATGCGGGAGCTGGAAGCCGGAGGGGACTCGGAACACCTTCAGGAGAGATGGAAGAAGGCGCTGTCAGAACGGCTTCCTTCCTATCTGCCTGCCCGTATGTCCGGCCCGGTGAGGGAGCGCGTGGCCATGGCGAGAGAGAATCTGGAGACTGCCGGGAGCATTTATTTGCAGAAGATGTCCCATCTGGGGCAGTTGGAGGAGGCGCGCCGGTATTGGGCCGGGGGGGTGGAGTCTGCCGTGGAGCAGGGAGAGGCCGCTCTGGCCGAACGCAGGATTAAGGAGGGCAGCGGAATATTTGTAACGGGAGAGGAGGCTTCCCTCATGGCGGAGGAAGCGCATTCCCGCGCAGCGCTGAACCGGGCGGTGGAGGAGGTCCGCCGTGATCCGGCGGCCGCTGTAAGCATCGTTTCCCGGCAGGAGAAGATGCCGGAAACTCCGGAGGAAAAGAAGGTGGCGGAAGAGGCTGCGGCAGCGTATGGGGAGTTGAAGCGGCGTTATGAGGATGCTCTGGCGGCCACCGTGTCCGGCGGCGGGTTGCTGCGGGATGACGGATTGGCGAATGCTGAAAAGCATGGCTTGATCAGTTCCGAGCAGCTAAGGCGTTATACGGCTTCCCGTGACCGGAGGCAGACGGCGGAATTTTCCGGTATCAGCATTCCGGAGGACGATATGCTGTTGTGCCGCATGACCTCGCTGATTGATGAGGATTGCGGAGGGGAGGAAGATGCTGACGCCCTGATAGAAGTGGCCACTTCAGGTTTGCCTGCCGTTCAGGTGGAAAGGCTTCTCCGGCGGCGCGAGGTGATGTTGGGCATACCCCGCGAATTGCGCCGCGCTGCTTCCCGTCGCCTGTCCGCCATGTTCCGGAATGGCGCATGGGGGCCGCCTGAGGATGCCCGTGCGGCAGAGGAATGGAAGCGTGTCCAGACGGAATTGGCAGAGGCGGTGAAGAAGGCCCCGGAGCAGCCGGCTGCGGAGATGGAAAAGGTTTTTGAGAAAGAGAAACGCCTCCAGGATGCCGGCTGGGTGGGGTTTTCAGATATGAATAACGGAAAAGAAGGAAAGTGATGATGGAAGATAATGGAACCAGGGAACAGACAGGGGCGCTCCCACTGGAAGGGAGTTTTCCGGAAGCGGTTCCCGGAACTGTGGGGGAAAGCCATATTCGGAAAGAGAACGCAGCATGCTCCGTACCTTCCGGCACGGAAAAATTCCCGGAACGGGAGTCGGAAAGGGAAGAATATTGGAATAGCGTATTGACGGGGGATGTGATGACCATTCCGCGGGAAGTGAGGCTGAAAGCGGAGGCGATGTATCCGGAAGGGACGGCGGACCGGGAAAGAATTGCCGCGTGCGTCATGCAGTCCTGGGTGGCGGATTCTGGGGCGATTCCCCGTGAACGTATCCGGAGGGACTGGAAGAGTATCCGGGAACAGGTGGCGCGGCAGTATGGAGCGTCCGGCAAGTCTGATGACGAATTGTTCGTGGCAGTTTCCATGCACAATCAGGTGCGCCTTTCCCGGAGGGAGGCTTTATTTGAATTATACCAGGAAGAGTATGAACGTACTCTGTCCGGTGGCGGAACGGTTCCTGACGAACGGGGAAGGGAAGCCATTTCCGCATGGCCGGAAGATTTGCAGGCTGTGGCGCGACAATTGAAGGGCAGGGCCGTATCCGATGCTCTGGATGACAGGAACCGTCTGGCGGATGCCGCCGGGATCATCCGCAAGGGATTGGAGGGGCTGGTAGCCAGTGAGGAGCCGGTGAAGGAAGGTTTTCCCGCCGTACAACTGAACCGGAAAGCCGTTGCCGGAGTTCCGGACGTCATACGCGCCGTGGATTGCCTGGCTTCCCTGGGGGATGGAGACCGTCAGAAGGTGTTCCGCATGATGGCTCCCTATTTGCGTTCCCGTCCCGCCTTTCGGGATGCCCTGGGGGGGGCGCTTAAACGCGGTGCGGCAGAGGTTGCGGAGAATGCGGCCCAGCTGGCCGTAAACGGCGCAGCATGGCTCCTGCCGGAGGGACGGGAAAAGGAGGCGCTGGACAATTATTCCCGGAGTTTTGAAGAACTGAGGAATTTTGCCAGGATGGAGTTTGCCCCGCTGCGTGGGGGAAAGGATTCCCCCTGGTTCCGGGAGATGCTGGTGGACATGGCCCAGCAGGGAGCGTCCACGGCTTTGGCGTTTTGCGGCCCTGCCGGGCTTGGTATGTTGATGGCGGGGGAGACGGGGCGCCATATGGCGGAGGCCCGGAGCATGAACCCGGACGGCGTGTTTGATGCCCAGATGGGGGGAGCTGTCGTCTCCGGCGGGGTGAATACCTTGCTTTCCTTCGGAATGACGAAACTGGGCCAGAAGATGTTGGGGCAGGGAATGCGGGCGTTCCGGGCCATGAGGCCCGCATCAGGGAATCCTGGTGCGTTTTTTTCCGGAATGGGAGCCGTTGCGGCGGATGCCGTGAAGATGGAGGCGGAAAATAAATTGATGGAGTTGACGCCCATGGTCGTTCAGGAAGGCGTGGGAGCTCTTACGAATAAGGCGTCTGGTGTGGACTGGGAGGGATGGAAGGCCAGACAGGCTTCCGCGGATGACCAGTTGAGGGAGGCCGTCATGATGATGCCTTTCCTGCTGATAGGCGCGGGAAAGGTCGCTCTGAACCATTTCCGCCATGCCGGAATGCTGCTTGGAGACGGTTCTCCTCTGAAAGTATTCGGAATTCCGGATGAAACGGTTTCCAGGATTTTGCAGGATAAGGATGTAAACCGTGCCGGGGAATTGTTGCAGAAGTCCCTGCGTAATTCTCCGCTGTGGGGGTCTTTGTACATTTCCAGGAAGGCTTTGGAGTGGTCTCGCGCCCTGGATGAAGCCGGAGAGCCTTTTTTGAAGACGGAACAGGATGTGAGAGATTTTTTGGATTTGCCTTCTCCTGTACGTACAAAGCCTTGGAAGATGCGGGATTTCCCCGAATCGGAAGCGGTGTTGAAAAAGCTTTTTCCTCATCCGGATTATGTTACGGCCAGAACCAAGTGGCTGTTGCGTGCCGGTCTGCCCCGCGTGGGTGAAGCCGCCGCAGCGGACGGGCAGCTTGTTTATGCGGCGGAACCGGCTCCCGGTGTGGAGATGAAGCGAACGCAGGGCCGGCCTTCCGTAGAGGAGGCTCTTTCTTCCTGGTATGAGACTCTGGGCCGTATGGAAGAGGAAGATTTGGGTCTGGTCCGGAACAGGAACGGACGGGAAATCCCATGGCGTTTAAGGAATGCGGAGGAATATGATATTCATGCGGATGCTTTGCGCCGAGCGTTTGTGGCGGACAGGCTGAAGAAGCGCTCCTATCGGCCGTACAGGATGTTGCTGCTGGCTTATCCGGAAGAGGCGGGACGCCGTGCGGGTTTTTCCGGCAGGGACTGGGACGCCGTTACGGAGGATATGGATCTGCGGACACGAGCCAATGTTTATGAAGGAGTGATGGAACGGGTACACGGCGTGCCGCATGAAGAGGCGTCCGGGCATGTGGCTTTTCGTTTATGGAAGTCGTTTTGCCGGGATGAAGGCGCCTGCGGCAGGGCGCGCCGGTGGCTGGAGGAAGGGAGTGCGTTGCTGAATGCTCCGGATTTGTTGTCTGAATCTTTTAATCCGGACGGCCTTCCCTCCGCCCTGGCCAGGATGAGCGGCATGATGGCTTCTCTTGGCGGAGAGGAACGCCATGGGGTAAGCCCTGAGCTGCGGGAGATGAACCGCATGGTATGGGGAACCCAGGCGGATGTGAACAGCCTGTACCACGTACTTCCCAACATGAAGGAATTTGACGTGCATGTGGGGCGCGGCTATACGCCCGTGGAGAGTTACGGGCGGTTGCTGGCCCGGTTTCTGGAGGTGGCGCCGGAGAACGTGGCCCGTTATGCCTCTGTGCTGGATGCTCCGCGGCTGCATGCCGGTCCGGAACAGGTTTCGCCGCGTATTTATCCGGGGACGCGGAAAGCGGTGGAGAGTCTTCTCCTGCTGACCCCGCGCCTGTTCCAGTCCTCACCCGGAGGGGAAGGGGCGGAAAGGCTGTGGAGAGTAAAGTATCCCAACGGAAGGTGGTCGGACTGGCATCCTTCTCGGGAGGCGGCGGAAGCGGACCTGATGGCCAATGTTTCCATGATGTTTTCTGCCGCCTGCTCGGCTAAGAGGGATTTGATCCGTAGCTGGGAATGGCATGCCCATAACGGGCGGCCGGAATGGGATACCAATTATCTGAGGCTGACCACCGGGTTGGAAAACGTGCAGGGGGGGCGGCTCCCCTGCCTGTATGACAGCCTGACGGCCATGGCGGTGGCGGATATGCTGAAAGCTGGTTACGGCGTGCGCGGAGCGGTGGGGTCCGGGGATCGTCTGGAGGTGACGGGCCGGGGGCGCCTTGCCGCTGAAACGCTGATGAGCCGTGATGCCCTGTTGGAGCGCATGAATATTCACGAAAAGTATGTGGGTTCCGTACAGAGGCTGGGCGTGGATGCGGATAATTTGCCCGTTTCCTCAGCCAAGGGGTTGGTAATGCACCGGCTGAGGCTTCACAATACGGCCAATCCCCTGGCTTTGATCGAAGACAAGGCGGAAGTCGTATGGGACCGGCTGATGCGCACGGATCAGCTTTCCCCGGAAGGCGCTTGGGAGATGTTGAAACATTTGGAACGTGTGCCGCGCCGCAGGAAGCTTCCAGGGGAAACGGAACTGATTGAAGAGTTGTCCCAACTGTCCAAGGAGTATTTTTTTGCCCATCTGGATCATGACACCGTACCGGAAACGGTGGCTTCCTGGGCGCGTTACGGGGCCGCAATGCCTGACAGGGTTCCGGAACCTCTTGAGGAATTGGTGCGCCGGGCCGGATTGCTGAAGAAAACGCTGAGGGAGGATGCGGACACTGCCGAGTTTATGGGAATGCTCCGAGAGACGGTTGGTATGAATGAACGCATACGGGCGGAGCGCGCCTGGGAGCCGGCCGGAGGGGAGGTCCGCCTTCCCATGGTGGAGCGGTACTCTCACAGCCTGATGTCCGGACGGCTGTTGTTTACCGTTCCGGATCACGTGAAAGAGGGACTGGTGCGTTCCCTGTCCGCGCTGGACGGATACGCGGGCGGTTCCGTACGCAGGATGGGGCGGCTGGCAGAAAGCCGCATGAGGGAACTGTCCCAGGCGCTTCAGGAGTTCCCCCAGCTGAACTCCTGGCGTCCGGATCCGGAACATCCCGGCCTGTACCTGCATTTGGTGAAAAAGCCGTTCCGGACCGGACTGGGACCTCTGCGCGCGAAGGATGTTTCCCTGGAGGCTTTGGGAGAACGTCTTCCGGAACCCATTCTGGAAGCGCCCCTGTATGTGGAAGAAGATTTTTCCGTCAGGCGTGGCGTTCCCGCCCCTGCCGCATGGCGCAGCCGTCCGGATGTGGTCCGGGCTGTGGAGACGCTGGATGCAGTGAGGCGGGATTTTGCAGGCCGACCGGAAGCTACGGAATCCGGGGTTAGTTGGAAAGGGAAGATTTACCGGATTGATTCCGGAGCGGCTCCCGGGGGGGTGACGTCTGCCTGGAACCGGGAACTCCCGTTGGATGAGGCCATTTCCCTGATTGGTGTTCTGGACCGCAGGCAGGAGGAACTGAGAGGCGGCATGCTTCCCTTTCTTCCTGAGCCGGAGGAAGCGCGCGCGATGTATGCCAACTGCGTGATTTACCGTGACCCGGACGACCCGGGGCATACCGTGCGCCTGATGCCGGGCATTCCGGAAAGTCCCGTACGGCAGGCACGCGCGCCCTACGTGGTACATGCATGGAACGGCGTTTATCTGGACAGCCGGGGAGCGCCTGCGGTGTCCGAACGGGATTCCTATATTCCGCTGGAGTGTTTTACGGGAGCCGGAGAGGAGCCTTCCCCGGAAGATTCACGGGCGAGCCGTACCCGGTTCCTGGGCCGGATTTTGGAAACGCTGGGGGATGCGGATGCTCAGGAACGATGGTGGTGGAACAGAAGGCAGGCTGTGGGATGCTTCATAGAAGATGTAATCAGGATGTATGAAGAACTGGGCGTGCGTGAGAGTTATTTGAAAGGAAAGCTTGATCTGCTTGATCCCGTGATGGTGCAGGCACTCCGGTTCGTTTCCCACGTGCTGAACGATCCACTGGCATACCGCCTTCCCCTGGACAAGGGGACGGAGGCCCAGAAGGGGATGACCAGGGAAGGAGCCCTGTTGAAAGAATTAATAGAGGAGTATGGAAAATTCTAATCATTTGACGGAATCATGGAGCCTGCCGTGGCAGTCCGTCCTGTCCAGCCAGCTTTGGAGGCTGGAACACCTGTACTGGATAGAAAATAAAGCCGGTCAGCTCCAGCGTTTTTCCCTGAACAGGGCGCAGCGGCGGCTGCATGAGCGGCTGTGGTACAGGAATGACATCCTGAAGGCGCGCCAGTTGGGCATTTCTACGTATGTGGCCATGTTGATGCTGGATATGAGCCTGTTCCGGTCCAATTTTCATTGCGGAATCATTGATAAAAGCCTGCCGGACGCCCAGCAGAAACTGGCCAAGCTGCATTTTGCCTGGGACCATCTGGATTACGTGCCGCCCAACCCCTCTGCGATGGATGTGGCCCTGGCCCGGCTGGGAGAGAGAATCAAGAGCCTGTCCGGCGTGGAAAAAAAGGGGGAATGGCAACCCCGTACGTTGGCGCGCAGCCGCCTGGCTTTCTCCAATGGGAGCGATGTGCAGGTGGGGACTAATCTGCGAGGGGGAACCATGCAGTTTCTCCATGTTTCCGAGCTGGCGTATGTTTCCGTGCATGCTCCGTGGAGAGCCAGGGAAATCCGTACGGGGGCAATCAATACAGTTCCCCCCGGAGGTTTTATTCTGAAGGAAAGCACTCATGAGGGCGGACGGTACGGAGTGAATTATGAACTGACGCGCCAGGCCATGGAAAACATGGGCAAAAGCGAGCTTTCCCCCTTGGATTTCAGATTCTTTTTTTTCAGCTGGTTTGACCAGGATGAGTACACTTTGCCGGGGCGCGGCAGATGGAGCAGGGAACTGGATGAGTATTTCCTTTCTCTGGAACGGGAGACCGGAGTGGTTCTGGATGCGGGGCAGAAGAGATGGTATGCCCGGATGGCCCGGGTGATGGGCGCCTCCATGAAGCAGGAGTATCCGGGAACGCCGCAGGAGGCTTTTGCTACAGGGGAAGAAGGCAGTATTTACGGCAGCCGTATCATGGCCCTGCGGGAGCGGGGGCGGGTAGGGGTGGAGTTTGAGGCTGATCCGGACGCTCCCACTTTCACGGCATGGGATCTGGGGCTGAGTGACCATACGGCCATTTGGCTTGTGCAGATCATGGGAGACAGTTTCCACTGGCTGGACCATTATGCCGCCAGCCAGCAGCCCCTGGCCCATTACGTTGAAAAAATGAAGGACTGGGAGAAAAATCATGGTGTGGCGGTAACATTCCATCTTTTGCCTCATGATGCTGCACGGAGGGATGCGCACGGCATTTCTTATGTGGAGAATATGGGGAGGCTGGGATTGGTGAATGTGCGCGTCGTCCCCAGAACCACGGATGTCTGGCGTGGCATTAATACGCTGAGGGAATTGCTGGAGCGCAGTTTTTTTCATGCCCGCACCCAGGAAAAGGCGCGAGGCTTCTGTGGGGAAGAGGAACCGGGAGGCGTGGAGCATCTGGAGTTGTACAGGTCCAGGCCTCCCGGCGTAGGCGGAGCCATTGCGGAAAGCCCTGTGCATGACGGGCATTCCCATACGGCGGATGCCGCACGAACCTTTGCGGAGGCTTGGTCCCATGGCCTGCTCCGCGGAACCGGGAACGGCCGGGAGCGCGGCAGGCGCGCCCGGATGTGGTAACGGAGGGCAGGAGTAAAGGAAAAGAGATTTTTTTGATTGATAGTTGACAGTTTTGTCAAAAAGCGGTTCTTTTTTCCGGCCTCCAGCTGTCTAACGCAGTGATGCGACTTATTGAGATGAAATTATCCCTTTTCCATCCGTTGGTTTCCTGCCTGTGTGTTCCGTTTTTGTTTTCGTCCTGCGGTACCACGGGAAGGGAGTCTTCCCCTGTCCCCTCTTCCCATATTCCGGTAGAAGAAATGACGGGGTATTTTGAAGAAACGGGAACTATTCCGGGGCACCTGCTCAAGTGGGAAGATGATCCGTCGCTGCCCGGAAAGCTGCTGGTCGTAGTGGATAAGAAAAAGCAGATGATGTATATCTACCGGGGGACGCACCGCATTGCGTATGCCCCCATCAGTTCCGGAAGAAGTTCCGGCATGACTCCCTCCGGCTACTTCCTCATTGCTTCCAAGGAGGAAGACCATCATTCCTATTACGGTGCGTTTATTAACGCGGACGGAGAATTGCGGGATGGGGATATACGAAGGGATTCCCCCCGCCCCGGCGAGAGGTTTGAACCTGCCAAGATGCCCTATTTCATGAGAGTGAACGGGGCTGTAGGAATTCATGAAGGGTACTTGCCCGGTCATCCATCCTCCCATGGATGTATCCGTGTTCCCCACTTGATTGCGAAAAATCTCTTTGAAATAGCTCCCGTAGGAACCCGTGTGGTTGTCAGGGATGGAAACTGGAATATTCACGAGCTTCAACAAAAGCCGTCCGGAATATTCCGGACGGTGCACAAGCCCGCAGCCCCGGTGGCTGGCGCAAATTCAGCTTCCTCCGGAAAGAAGGAACTTGTAAAATCGGAAACGTCCGTAAAAAAAGATGCCGCCGCCATACCGTCTGTTGGAGAACAGAAAAACGGGCGGCTGCCTTTTTCTGAGGCGGACGCTGTGACCCCCTCTTCATCCAATGGCCTCGAAGGACTGGAATAACATGCTGTCCGGGCGTTTATATCATGCCCAGGATTCTGAATTGGCTGCCGCCCGGCTCAGGGCGCGCCGGCTTGTTTTCCGTTATAACCAGTCCGCTCCGGAAAATGAAAGCCTGCGCCGGGAATTGGCTCGGGAGCTTTTCGGCCAAATGGGAGAGGGGTGTTATCTGGAACCTCCGCTGCGTTGTGATTACGGCTCCAATATACGGTTGGGGGACCGCGTGTATGCCAATTTCAATCTCGTGGTGCTGGACTGCGCTGCCGTTACCATCGGCAATGACGTGCTGATAGGTCCCAACGTGGGCATTTATACTGCCGGGCATCCCGTAGACCCGGGGCTGAGACGACAGGGGCTGGAATTTGCTCTGCCCATTACCATTGAGGATGAAGTATGGATAGGCGGTCATGCGGTGATTGCCCCGGGCGTGCGTATTGGGAGAAATTCCGTGATAGGCGCGGGCAGCGTGGTGACGAAGGACATCCCCGCCAATGTAGTGGCCGTGGGTAATCCCTGCCGTGTGGTTCGCCCCGTGACGGAAAAGGACCGCGAAGTCTGGGACACCTGGGAAAATGGAGAGGGGCCGCTTTCCCAGGGACCGAAGGCAAATTCCCCGGGATGACGAAATTTGAATTGCTTTTGGGGCTGGATGATGCATAGTTGGCGCCCTCACAGTGTCGATTAGCCGCTGCCACGAGCTAAATACATTCAAGGAAAACACTTATGAGTAACGAAATCAATTTGCAGGAATTCAAGATGCATGAAAAGGATTCCGGTAGTTCCAGCTACCAGATTGCCCGCCTGACCCAGCGCATCGCCCACCTGACCGAACACCTGAGCACGAATAAACATGATGTTTCTTCCCGCCGCGGGTTGTTGAAGATGGTGGCTCTGCGCCGCAAGCTTCTTGATTACGTCAAGCGTGAAGATTTGGCCCAGTACCAGAGTCTGATCCAGCGTCTTGGCCTTCGCCGCTAAAAGGCGGAGCATATTCCCGTTTGATTCGGCCGTTGCGGTTTTCCGCAGCGGCCGTTGTTTTTATGGGAGGGACTGGCGTGGTAGCGTTGTCATGGAAGGGGGCATGGCGGATGACTGTGGATTTGTGTTTTGGTCAGGAGAGTTTGAAAGGCCTGTCTTTTTGTGAAAGAAGATATTCTGGAGTGTGGAGATTGTTTTTGTTGGTATGACTGCCCCTTTATTCCTGCGTAAATGTTTGCTGGGGACGGAAAGTCCGGTATTGCGGGTATGATGCAGCCGCGCAAAGAATAGGAAAATATGGATGAAAAAGCAGTGGGCGGCTGTTATGGGAGTCAGGCAGGAATACTCAGCCCGCCCTTAAATTCTGCATTTCCGCTCCTGTGAAGAAGGGAAGGCGGACATTTCCGGATATTTTGCTTGGAGTAATGCATTTCAATCAGGAATGCGAAGAATATTGAATGGATGAAGGTGAGATGGGAAAAATACCTTTTCTCCCCATGCGGGTGAATATTTAAAGCCCTGGAAGGAAATGGACTGCTATGGTTATCAAACTATTTGCTTGCATTATCCTTGACAGGGATTATGCTCTCATTCGACGTCCGGGGATTCGTTTCCCGAAACGTTTCTGTCGGGCATGCCTTGAGAAATTTTCGGATTTTCACAGGCTGTCAAGCCGGTAAGACTGGGCCGGAGCGTTTGATCCATCTGGGATGCGCGTCCTGCCGCGTGGACAGTATTCCCCCTCTGTTTCTGGGAAAGGACTGTTGCGGATAACATCTTCCTGAGGCACTGCCCGTACCTGACGCCATTCAGGCTTCCCGCCCGGAGCCGGCCTGGATGGGCTGATGAGGCTGCGGGTGATTGAAAGACAAAAATATAATGAGCATACATTCAGTTGAATGCAACGTTGGTACGAATCCTATCACGATTGAAACCGGCAAGATGGCCCGTTTGGCGGACGGTGCTGTTGTTGTCCGCAGCGGCGATACCGTCGTTCTTGTGACCGTGGTAAGCGCCACCAAAGTCAAGGAAGGGCAAACCTTCTTCCCCCTGTCCGTGGAGTACAAGGAAAAGGCCGCTGCGGCGGGTATGTTCCCCGGCGGCTATTTCAAACGCGAAGGGCGTCCCACGGAAAAGGAAATCCTGACGTGCCGCATGACGGACCGCCCCCTGCGTCCGATGTTCCCCAAGGGCTACTTCTACGATACGCAGGTAATTACGCTTCTGCTCTCCGCCGATGGTGAAAACGAACCGGACATCCTGAGCATTAACGGCGCTTCCGCCGCCTGTGTCGTTTCCGATCTTCCCTTTGCCGAGCCCGTAGGGGCTGTGCGTGTGGGCCGTATTGACGGACAGTTTGTTATCAATCCGACCAACTCCCAGCGTGAACATAGTCAGCTGGATCTGGTATTTGCCGGCACGAAGGATCAGGTCATCATGATTGAAGGTTCCGCTAATGAACTGCCGGAAGAAGATTTTATCGCCGCTTTGCGTGTCGCCCAGGAGAACGTGAAGGTCATTTGCGAAAAGCAGGAAGAGCTCCGCGCCGTTTGCGGTAAGGAGAAGCGCGCTTATGAACTTTGCCTTGCCAAGCCGGAATTGCTGGAAATCGGCTATGAAATTGCCGGCGATCGTATTGAGGAAGCCATTTACGCCCCTTCCAAGGTGGAGCGTCAGAAAAAAGTAGGGGCCCTGCGTGACGAAGTGGAGGCCGCCATCAAGGAACGCCATCCGGAAGCTACTGACTTTGATGTGGAACAGGTTTTTGAATATATTCAGAAAAAGGCTTTCCGCATCTCCATCATGGAAAAGGACAAGCGGGCCGATGGCCGGGCTCTCAAGCAGCTGCGCCCTCTGACTGCGGAAGTCAATGTGCTGCCTCCTGTGGTGCACGGTTCCGCGATGTTCGCCCGCGGTGAAACGATGTCCCTTTGCCTGGCGACGCTCGCTCCGATGGAAGAACGCCAGTACATGGACAATTACACGGGCAGCGTGAATGAAAAGCGTTTCATCCTGCACTACAATTTCCCGCCTTTCTCCGTGGGAGACACCGGCCGTTTCGGCGGTCAGAACCGCCGGGAAATCGGCCACGGCGCTTTGGCGGAACGTTCCATCGCTCCGGTCGTGCCTGGCGAACAGGAATTCCCGTACGCCATTCGCGTCTCTTCTGAAATCATGGAATCCAACGGTTCCACCTCCATGGCTTCCGTCTGTGCGGGCACGATGTCTCTGTTGGCGGCCGGCGTGCCCCTCAAGCGCCCTGTAGCGGGTATTTCCGTGGGCCTGGTGACGGAACAGAATGACCAGCATGAAATCACCTCTTACAAAACTCTGCTGGATATCATCGGTTCCGAAGACTTTTACGGTGATATGGACTTCAAGCTCTGCGGCACGTCGGAAGGCGTGACAGGCTACCAGCTGGACCTCAAGCTGCCCGGCATTCCCCTCTCCATATTGGAGGAAGCCATTCACGTGGCGAAAGCTGGCCGTACGGATGTTCTGAAGGTCATGAATGAAGCCATTGCAGCTCCGGCCCAGATGAGCCCGAATGCTCCCCGTATTGAGACCACCAAAATTCCCGCCGACCGCATTGGCGAACTGATCGGCCCCGGCGGCAAGAACATTAAGGCTATTCAGGCCGAATCCGGCGCCGATATCAATATCGAGGAAGATGGCACCGTGCATATTTACGCCGCCAAGCAGGAAGGCCTGGACCGTGCTCTGGAATTGGTCACCCGCATGTTCAAGACCATTGAAATCGGGGAACTGTACACCGGTAAGATTGTTTCCACGACCACCTTTGGAGCGTTTATGGAAGTGCTGCCCGGCAAGGATGGCCTGATTCATATCTCCGAACTGGCCGAAGGCCGCACCGCCAAGACGGAGGACGTCGTGAGCGTCGGAGACGTGGTGACCGCCAAGTGCATCGGTATTGACGACAAAGGACGCGTGAAAATGTCCATACGTGCCGCTTTGCGCGATGCCAAGGCTGCCGAAGCAGAAGCCGCCGGCATTACGGAATAACGTTTTTCGTTGAGCCTTTAAACTCTCAGCCCCGTTTCCGGTTATTCCGGGAACGGGGCTTTCCGGTTGCTGGAAAGATGTTTTGCAGTTGCTTCAACTGCTTGCGTGATCGCCGGAATTTTTTTACCTGTGCCGGAAGGAGAAAGTTTGGAATGCTGGAAAGGGACAGAAGGAATGGAGCTCTTTCCGCATGGCAGATTTTTTTGTTTCCCGTTCTTGACAGGATTTTTTCGGTTCCTATGATGCGGATGCCCGTTGCGTTTTACGGACACCCCTGCCATACATGATTCTTTTTGTCACTTTCGTTATTCTTTTTCTGATTCTGGTCAACGCCTTTTATGTTGCAGCAGAATTCGCCGCAGTGAGCGTACGCCGCAACATGATCCGGGAAATGGCGGAGAACGGCAGCAGGGTGGCTGTTCATCTGCTTAAGATTTTGGAAAATACAAAAGAGCTGGACCGCTACATTGCGGCTTGCCAGTTCGGCATTACCATTTCCAGTCTGGTTCTGGGCGCATACGGACAGGTTGAACTGGCCGCCTATCTGTTCCCTCTGTTTGAGCGGTTTGGTGGGATGGACTCCGTAATGGCCAATTCTGCAGCCGCTCTTGTTGTGCTGATAGGCTTGACGGTTTTTCAGGTAATTCTTGGAGAATTGATGCCCAAATCCCTGGCTCTTCAGTTTCCCAAGCAGGCGGCCTTGTATACTTATTATCCCATGCGATGGACACTGGCTTTCTTCGCATGGTTCATTGACTTTCTTAATGGAAGCGGTTTGTTGCTTCTTAAACTGTTCCGGCTCCCACCTGGCGGCCATCAGCACATCCACTCCCAGCAGGAGATTAATATGCTGCTGGATGAAAGCCACCAGGGCGGGATGTTGGAGGAAGATGAGCATGAACGGCTGCACAGCGCTTTGTCCCTGGCGGAACGAACGGTGGAACAAATTATGATTCCCCGTTTTCAGCTTGTTTGCCTGGATGTGGATGCCACACAGGAAGATATTTTGAATATGATCGCAGATAGGCCTCATACCCATATTCCCGTGTATGAAGGGAACCGTGAATCTGTCATTGGCATGCTGCATATTAAAGATATGGTATCCGCTTATGCGGAAAAGGGAATTCTGCCTCATCTCCGTTCCATGCTGAGGCAGGTGCCATGCGTGATGGAAATGCAGACGGTAGAGATGCTGATGGCCCGTTTGCGGGAAGACAGGGCCAAGGAAGCCTTTGTTCTGGATGAATACGGTAAGTTTGTGGGGCTGGTGACGCTGGAACGTCTGCTGGGAGAAATGGTGGGAGATATAGATGAGGAATTCATCCGCTCCGGGGAAAAGGTGGAAACCCTTCCGGATGGTTCCGTGCGCATCCCCGGCATGATGCGTGCCCATAAGGCGGAATGCCTGGTACCCTTTTTGATGAATGGCGCCACTACTGTGGGCGGCTGCGTGATCAAGCACATGTCCTGCATTCCGAAGGATGGGGACCGCCTGATTATCGCCGGACGCGTGCTTGTGGTGGAAAAGATGGACCATAACCGTGTTTCCTCTATCCTGCTGCTGCCTCCGGAGAGAAAGGAAAATGAATTTGCCATGGAAAGCGGGGTGGATGCATGATGACGGTTTTCATTATTCTGTTGCTGATTGTGCTGAACGGCCTGTTTGTGGCTGCAGAATTCGCGTTGCTTGGCGCTCCGCGTGCGGCATTGGAGCAGATGGGGGTGTCCGGCAACATGGTGGCGCGCCGCGTTTCCCAGATATTGAAAACGCCCCGGTTACAGGACCGCTACATTGCTACGGCGCAGCTTGGCGTCACGTTCGCCAGTCTGGGGTTGGGTATGTACGGAGAGCATGCGGTAGCCGGATGGCTTCATGAATGGTTGGCGCAGTACGGCTGGGCTTCCTGGCTGGTGGCTCATGGCGCAGCCAGCATCCTGTCCGTGGCGGTGCTGACGTACCTGCATATTGTTCTTGGGGAAATGGTGCCCAAGGCGCTTTCCCTACAGTACGCCGCAAAGCTTTGCCTCATCATTGCGATGCCCATGTACGTGATCCAGCTATGTCTGTATCCGCTGGTAGTGGGTATGAATGCCCTGGGCAATTTCTTTCTGGGGTTGCTGGGTGTGGACCGTAATGAATCCAAGTCCCACTACCATTCTGCGGAAGAACTCCAGTATATTATTGAAGAGAGCCATGAGAACGGGGCGTTGCCGCAGGAATCCGGCCGCATCATGGACGGCTTGTTTGACCTGGATGATCTGTATGTACACCAGGTCATGACCCCGCGCGTCAGGATAGACGCCATTCCAGAAGGGGCGGAACATGAGCAGATACGGGAAATTGTGCGTCGCACTCGCCGTACGCGTTACCCTGTCTACCGCGGTGATCTGGACCATGTGGTGGGCATGGTGCATGCCCGCGATCTGTTCCGTATCATGTTCCGCAGAAAGGCTCTGACTCCTGAATACATTCATGCCATACCCAAGGTTCCCAAAACGGTGAAGTTTGACAATGTGGTGGAAATCATGAGGAAGGACAATGTGCGCCTTGCCATTATTCTGGATGAGCACGGGGGGACTTCCGGACTTTTGACCCTGACGGATGTTTTTTCCGAAGTAATGGGCTGGGACCGAGGCCGCATTAAAGTGCTGACGGAGTTGTCTAGGGATGCGGTGGGCTTCTCCTGTGACGTATCCGGTCTGGCACGCATTGAGGAATTGGGGGAGGCCATGGACATGGATTTGGAGGACGGGGAAATAGACACCGTAGGGGGCCTGATTCTTAATTTGCTGGAAGCTCCTGCGGAGAAAGGAGATACTGTCGGCTATAGAGGGCTGGAATTCAAGGTGACCCGGACGGAGAATGGCGGTGTGGAGCGCTGTACCGTGACCCGGATTACTCCCCTGATGCGGGAGGAGGTCCTGGAAGAGGAGGAATAATCTGCTGTTTACGGACTGGGCATGTCAAGGCCTGTGCTGCCTGATGTAAAAGTTCCTTGGTGGAGCGCGTATGATATGGCAGAATATTTCCGCCATGTCCGCCCCTGAATCTGCTGATGCCCCTGTGAACCGCCCTTCCATGAAGAAATGGGTGGTTCTCCTCGTTGTTCTTGGGGCTTTGATCGGACTGGGCACAATGGTGAAGGCCTGGATGGACAGACGTTCTGGAGCGGCAGCGCAGCCGGTTGTTTTTTCAGGAGGCAGTGAGCACTGGGACCAGAATGAGGTGCCTATTTCCATGCAGTGCGGAGCATGTCATGAAAAGGAATTCCGTCAGTGGGCCGGTTCAGACCATGCCTGGGCATTCCGCAAACTGGGAGATCAATGGGAATCTGAAGCGTTCCATAACATGAAGCTGGACGCTCATGGCAGCATTCTCCAATTCTCTACGAATGGTCACGGGCGCATGGTCCATGACGGTCAGTCTTCAACCTCCTGGCGCGCGGAATGGGCCACAGGGAGAATTCCCCTGGTGCAGTATCTGGTTCCTGCCAAGGACGGCGGTTTTCATACCTTGAGCGCTGCATGGGACGTGAACCGCAAAGAATGGTTTGATATTTTCGGCAAGGAGTCCCGCCAGCCGGGAGACTGGGGGCACTGGACAGGACGAGGCATGAATTGGAACACGCAGTGCGCGTGGTGCCACATGTCTTTGTTCCATAAGAATTATGATCCTGTTAAAGATCGGTATGCTTCTACCTGGACGGAACCCGGAGTGACTTGCATTCAATGCCACGGCCCCCTGCTGGACAAGCCGGAGGCGGGGACGGGTTGCATGATTTCCACCAGGAACAAGCTGACGCCACAGCAGATTCATGATAACTGCGCTTCCTGCCATGCCCGGAGGGATGAATTTGATCATGATTTTGCCGTAGGTGACCGCTTTGACAATCATTTCCAACTGGTGCTTCCCGTGCAGCCCGGCGTTTTCTGGCCCAATGGCATGCAAAGGGATGAGGATTATTGCGAGACTGGTCTGAGGTTAAGCCGTATGGGCAAGGCGGGAGTGACCTGTTTGGACTGTCATGATCCGCATACGGGAACACTGAAGCTTCCTCAAGAAGATAATACGCTCTGCTTGAGGTGTCACGGTACTGGAGAAGCGGTAAACGGCGTAAAAGCTCCCGTTATTGACATGGCTACGCATACGCCATGTCCTCAGTCCAGCATGGGTGCCCGGTGTGTGGAATGCCATATGCCGGAAAGCCTGTATATGGCTCGGGACCCCCGAAGAGATCATTCTTTCAATTCTCCTGATCCTTTGCTGAGCGTAGAGTTGGGTATTCCGAATGCCTGTACCATGTGCCACGAGGAAAAAAGCAATGAATGGGCTGCGGAGGCGGTAAAGAAATATTACGGAGCTAAACCCAAAATGGCGCAGTACAGGGAACGGACCAGGGCCGTTCAGCATGCCTACGAAGGAAAGGAAGATGTTTTGCCTCTGCTTATGGAATGTTTTAAGAGGGAGGAAGTGGGTGCATGGCGCGCTACGTTATTGGATTTGATGGATGCATGGGCTCATGAACCCGCCGTCCAGGAAGTGGCCGCGGCGGCGGTTAAGGACCCGGATCCTCTGACGCGAGCCGCCGCCGCCAAAGTGATGGGGCGAGTGGGTAATCCTGCTGCGGGCAAACTTCTTAATGATCCGTTCAGAGTCGTGCGCTTGCAGGCGGAATGGGCTCTTCGGGATTCCCTGCCTCCGGACAGTCCGGGAATGAAGGAGCTTACTGCTGCCGCTTTGCACCAGGCGGACCAGCCTTCCGGAGCTATGAAGCTGGCCCAGATAGCCATTAGCCGTAAGGATGTGAAAACTGCGGAATTGTGGTTTTCCAAAGCTTTGAAATGGGATGCCACTTCATCCGTGGTGCACCGTGATTATGCCGTTTTCTTGGCTTCTCAAGGCCGCAGCCGGGAGGCGGTGGATCAGATGCAAGAGGCTGTACGCCTGGCTCCCAGGGATGCTAATCTGTGGTATCTCCTGGGACTGGGCCAGATTGAAAATAATGATGAGCCGGGAGCTTTGGAATCCTTTAACGAAGCTTTAAAAATAGAGCCTTCCTTTATTCGTGCTTTGTTTAACCGTGCTCTGTTGAATGAAAAAGTGGGCCGGCTGGAGCAGGCTTTGCAGGATTTGGAAAACTGTTCTTCCCTGGAAAAGGGAAATGCGGATATTCCTTTCACTCTTGCGGTGATGCTTTACCGCAATGGGCGGTACCGTGAGGCCGCTGCTGCTGCCGCGGAAGCCCTGCGCCGCGACCCGGGACATGCCCGGGCCAGGCAAATTTTGGAATCAGCTTCTCGACATGGAAGATAAGAAATAGTATATTAGCATTATGTGTATGAAATTTTCATCTTGGTGTATCTTATTGGCATCCACATTCATGATGGGGTCCTCTCTCTGTTGGGCGGATTCTTCCGGAGCAGCGGATGATCCTTCCCTTCGCACCTGGACTAATAAAAATACAGGCAGTACGGTGGAAGCCCGTCCAGTAGCCCTGAATATGAAGACAGTCAAATTGGTGACGACGGCTAAAAAGCCCATTACGATGCCGCTGGAAAAGCTTTCCGATGAAGATCGCGCATGGCTGGAGGAACACAAGGAAGTTATCGGCAAGCCTATTGCAGAATGGTCGTCCATGCCGTCCGGCCCTGTGGCGGAAGAGATGAAGGGAAAGACTTACATGCTTGAAAACGGCAAACTTAAAAAGAGGGACGGGAAATTGAATCCCAAGCATTTCATTTTGTATTTCAGTGCAAGCTGGTGCGGTCCTTGCTGCCGGAATGCGCCTCACAGCGTGGAGGCCTATAACAGGGTGGTAAAGGATAATCCGGATGTGGAAGTAATCATGTGCAATCTGGACCAGAACCTGGATGCCGCCCAAAAATGGGCTGCTGCCAATAACATGCCATGGCCTATCCTGTTGAAAGAGGATTTGACGGAGCTTGCCAAGAAGGTGGCTCCACGCGGTATCCCTACCATGATTCTGGTGGACAAGGACGGCAAGCCTATTCAGTCCTCCCAAAACATGGAACAGTTGGTAAAAGCCATCGGCTCAAGCCGTTCTTCCCGCTAGGCGGCGCATTGTCTGATTGTTGAGGAGATGTCTTCTACCCGCAAATCCCAGTCCGACCGTTCTGCGGAAACCAGCGGCAAAATCCTCCGTGCTGCACAGAAGCTTTTTGCCCTCAGGGGATTTAATGGCGTGACCATGAGGGCGGTCGCTTCTGAAGCAGGAGTTAATCTGGCTTCTATCGTTTACTATTTTGAGAATAAGGAGGGACTGTATCTGGCTGTTTACAGACAATATGCGGAACCTCTGATGAAAGCGCGCATGAAGATGCTGAAAGAGGCGGATCTTCATCCGTCCCTGAGGGCGTATGCCCGTGCATTTATAGAACCTGCTTTCCGGCTATTTCTGGATGAGAGCCTGGGAGGGCCGGATCATGTCCGTTTATTGTGGCGTTTGCCGCAGGAGCCGGAATATCTGGGAAGAAAAATCTATGATGAATTTTATGCTCCATCTATCCAGGAGATGATAGCAAGAATCCGGAGATTCTGTCCGTGGGATGATGAGCTTTCCTTATCTTGGCATGCGCATATCATGAGCTCCATCTTCCATGCTACGTTGGGGAAATATGTCGCGTGCATGGATCTTCAAGAAAAGGAACCGTGGATGAAGGATCAGGAGCACATTTTGCAGATGATTGTGAATACCGCCGTTTTTCTGATCTCCCGTCCGGCTCTGTCTCCGGAGGAAGAGGAAAGGCAGGGATAACATGGATGGAGGTGCGCGTTTTTCGTTACGCTTCTCCCAGTTCTTTTCTGAGAGTTCTGACTGTTCCCGTGATGTCGGGGTGTGTAAGCAGCCAGGAAACGATGACTACCCTATTTGCCCCCGCCTCCAGTACGGAGGGCAGTGTGTTCCCATTGATGCCGCCGATACAGAAGACAGGGAAATTTTCCGGTAGCTGTTGCTGTACGCTTGCGATGTCTTCCAGGCCAATGGCTTGTCTTCCCGGTTTGGTACCCGTGGGGAACAAGGGACCAAACCCGATATAGTCCGCCTGCTCTCCACATGCACCCAGGGCCTGTTCAGGACTATGCGTGGACCGTCCTATAACGGCATCCTTTCCCAGCAGCCCCCTTACGGATGCCAAGTCTCCGTCATCCTGTCCCAGATGGACGCCGTCTGCGCCGATGTTCAGGGCAATTTCAGGATAATCGTTGATGATGAAAAGACAGCCGTATTTACGGCACTGGGGGGCAAGCTGGCGCCCCATATTTTCAATGTGTTCCGGGTTATGGTTTTTTGCCCTTAGCTGGAGAATGCGCAGGCCGCCTGCCAATAGTTTTTCTGTTACAGGGAGTAGTTGATGTTCAGCTGTATATCCCATATCTACAATACCGTACAGACGGCAGGATGAGAGGCATTCCTTTCTGTTCATGGCAAGGAATTGTACCGGATAAAATCATCCCGGCAAGACGCTTCCCATTCTTGACCCTAAAAGAGGGTGTGATACACTCCCCGCATTGTGTCACCCGCCTTATATTCCGCCGCTAAAAGTGTATTATTCCAAATGAATCCGGAAACTGCCCACAAGGTGACCTTGTGGGGGTTGCGCCTGGCAGAAAAGATGCGTGTACTGCCTCTAGTAATGGGGGAAGTTCCTTCTGATCCTGTGGAAATCCTGGGGATGAAATTCCCCAACCGGGTGGGACTTGCCGCCGGAATGGACAAGGAAGCGGATACGGTAAGCGCTTTTGGCCAAGCCGGATTCGGTTTTGTGGAAGTGGGTACGCTGACGCCCCGTCCGCAACCGGGCAATGAAAAGCCCCGCCTGTTCCGGCTGATTCCCCAGAAAGCTATTATCAACCGGATGGGATTTAACAATGAAGGTATTGCCGCCGGAGTGGAAAACATTCGCTCCGCCACTCGTTTTCACGGTGTTCTGGGTGTCAATATTGGGAAAAATAAAATAACTCCCAATGAGGATGCCGCCCAGGATTACCTTACTTGTCTGCGTGCGGCCTGGCCTGTGGCGGATTATATAGCCATCAATTTCTCTTCTCCCAATACGCCAGGCCTGCGCGACCTTCAGGCGGCGGAACCCGCTGCCCGTCTGCTGGCTTCCCTGAAATCGGAGCAATCCAACCTGGCTGCGGAAACGGGTCGCCATGTGCCCATTTTTATGAAAGTGGCTCCTGATGTGACAGATGAGCATATTGCGGAGCTCAGCCGCGTTTTTCTGGATGAGGGACTGGATGGTCTTATTGCTACGAATACGACTCTTTCCCGCGTCGGGGTAGAGGCCAATCCTCGGCATGAAGAAGCAGGCGGTCTGTCCGGCGCTCCTCTGACGGAACGGTCCACGGAAGTTATTGGAGCTTTTGCTTCCGAATTGAAAGGACGTATTCCGATCATTGGCGTTGGAGGCATTATGAACGGGGCGGATGCCGTCGCCAAAATCAAGGCTGGAGCCAGCCTGGTGCAGCTTTATACCGGCTTCGTTTATCGCGGCCCGGACCTTATCCGGGAATGCGTGGAAGCCATGAAGGCCGAATGCCCTGTTCACCGCTGATTTCCTTTATTAACCGCTTACAGGATCCATCCATGCCCGGTTCCTTCGTACACCTTCACAATCACACGGAATATTCGTTGCTGGACGGCGCAGTCCATATCAAGGACCTCATTGCTGAGTGTTCCCGCATGGGGATGCCCGCCGTTGCTGTTACGGATCACGGCAATCTGTTCGGAGCCATTGAACTGGTCATGGAGACAAACAGCCTCAATAAATCCGTGGCCGCCTGGAACAAGGAGCATCCGGAAGGACCGCGGAAGCAGGAGGTAAAGCCTATCTTTGGTTGCGAGGTTTACCTTTCCCCGACGCCCATCAGCGTGAAAAAACAGCTTCCCGGCCGCCGCAAATACACACATCTCCTTTTGCTGGCGGAAAATGAAACCGGGTGGCAGAATCTGGTTAAGCTGGTGTCCCGCTCCCACTTGGAAGGCTTTTATTATAAACCCCGCGTGGATATGGAAACCCTGCGGGAATTCCATGAGGGCCTCATCTGTTGTACAGCATGCATTGCCGGACCGCTTAATGAGTGGCTGCTCAATGACCAGCCTGAAAAAGCAGAGGAAGCCCTTCTGGCGCTAAAGGATATTTTTGGGGACGACAATATTTTTGTAGAGCTTCAGGACCATGGCATGGAGGAACAGAAAAAATGCCTGCCGGAGCTGGTGCGTATCGCCCGCAAGACCAATACCCCCATTGTTGCCACCAATGACGTGCACTTCCTCAGGAAGGAAGATCACGACATGCACGATGTTCTGATTTGCATCGGAACCAACGAAAAACTGGCTTCCCCAAAACGCATGCGCTATTCCACGGAAGTGTATTTGAAATCTCCAGAGGAAATGCGGGAGGTGTTCAAGGATTATCCGGAGGCCGTGGAAAATACGTTGAAAATTGCGGAACGGTGCAATGTTGCCATCAAGCTGGATTCCACCAGTACGGAGAAATACCCCGAATTCGGCACGCCGGACGGGTCGTCGCGCGAAGAATACCTGCGTAAAGTATGCTATAAGGGGCTGGAAGAACGGTACGGAAAGGAACGTGTAGCTGCAGATAAGGAATTGCGCGATCGTCTGGATTATGAACTTGGAATTATCAACCAGTTGAAATTTCCCTCCTATTTCCTGATTACGGCGGATTTCATCAACTGGGCCAAGGATCATGACATTCCCGTAGGTCCCGGTCGCGGTTCCGCAGCCGGTTCCTTGGTGGCTTATGCCATGAAAATCACGAACATAGATCCTCTGAGATTCGGATTAATCTTTGAACGATTCCTAAATCCGGAACGCGTCAGCCCTCCGGATATTGATATTGACTTTTGCCAGACACGCCGGCCGGAAGTAATTGATTATGTTCGGCAGAAATACGGAGAGCGCGCTGTTTCCCACATTATTACGTACGGCACCATGGGTGCCAAGTCCGTACTCAGGGACGTAGCCCGTGTGATGGATATGTCCTATGCGGACGGGGACCGTATTTCCAAACTTATCGAAACCGGCCCCAAGGTGACTCTTCAGTCCAGCTATAAGAGTAACGAGGAGCTGAGGGAGTTGATTGCCTCTGATGAGGGGTATGCGGAATTGTGGGGGTACGCGACCCGCCTGGAAGGCTTGATCCGCAACGTGGGGGTACATGCGGCAGGTGTTGTGATCGGTGACCGTCCCCTGGACGAGCATGTGGCCCTCACCCGTGACGATCTGTCCGATCCCCATGCCGCTGTCGTCGCCCAGTGCGACATGAGCGCGATTTATGAAGTGGGGCTTTTGAAGATGGACTTTCTGGGTTTGAAAACCCTGACCGTCATGCATGATGCGGAGCAATACGCCCGCTGGCGCGTGCCGGAGTTCAAACTGGATTCCGTCCCTCTGGATGACCGGGAAACCCTGGACTTGCTGAACAGGGGAGATACGATGGGGGTTTTCCAATTGGAATCCGGCGGTATGGTGGACACTTGCCGACGTTATGGGATTCAGAAAATTGAAGACATCATTGACTTGCTGGCTCTTTACCGACCGGGAGCCATGCAGTTTATGGATGAAATGATTGAAGTGAAGAAGGGACTGCGCCAGGTGGAGTATGAGCATCCTTTGCTGGAACAGGTCAGTGGGGAAACCTACGGCGTGATGATCTACCAGGAACAGGTGCAGGCGGCGGCCAAGCTGCTGGCCGGCTATACGCTTGGCGGAGCCGACCTTCTGCGGCGCGCCATGGGCAAGAAAGATCCGGCGAAGATGGCCAAGGAAAAGGCCCACTTTGTGGAAGGATGCTGGAAAACAAACCAGATTGATGAAAAAACGGCTACAGCTATCTTTGACAAGATTGAAAAATTCGCCGGGTATGGTTTTAATAAATCCCACTCCGCCTGCTACGGGCATATTTCCTACTGGACGGCCTATCTCAAGGCCCACTTCCCTGTGGAATTCCTCTGCGGGCTGATGTCTAATGAGGCGAACAATGACAAAATCGGAGTGTTCATTCAGGAAGCCAACCGCATGGGTATTGAGATCCTGCCTCCCGATGTGAATAAATCCATGCTCAAGTTCACTCCTGAGAAAATGCCCTCCGGCAAGCTGGCTGTGCGTTATGGGCTGGCGGCCATTAAGAACGTGGGAGAGGGGGCCATGCAGATTCTTCTGGAAGAAAGAGAGAAGAATGGGGAATTTTCCAGTATGGAGGACATTTGTAACAGGCTGGATTCCAAATCTGTCAACAAAAAGATTCTGGAATCCCTGATTCGTGCGGGAGCGCTGGACTGGACGCTGGAGCCGCGTTGTGTTCTGTTCGAACGTGTGGACCTGGCCCTCAGCGGAGCTTCCCAGGTACATAAGGATAAGGCTCTGGGGCAGGGGTCTCTGTTTGACATGACCTTTGAAGCGCCCAGAGTGAAGGATGAACCTGCCGTTCCAGAGTGGTCCAAGGAGCAGCGTATGGGAGATGAAAAGGATCTGTTGGGCGCTTATTTTTGCGGCCATCCCCTGGACTCCATGCGCGGTGTCATTGATGCGGAAAAATATACCCGCATAGGACTCATTGACACGCTGGAACCACACGAACTCAAGCAGAAGCACCAGATTGCCGGCATGGTTCGTTCCGTCACTCCCAAAATCAGCAAGGCCGGTAGAAAATTCGCCATTCTGACGTTGGAAGATTTTACCGGTAGCATAGAAGTGTTGTTGTGGTCGGATGTTTATGAAAAGGCTCAGGAAATGGAGGGAGGCCTGGAGCCGGGCGTTTTTGTCTCCGTGCGAGCCAACATCCGGGAGGATGACCGTACATCCTCCAAAAGCGTGGCTGCCCAGAGCATTGACCCACTTGGAGGCAAAAAGCGCAAATCCAAATCCGGGGATCAGGGGCCTCTGAATATCATTGTCAGTCCCCTCCGCCACACGAGAAAAAATCTGGAACAGATACGGGATATTCTAAAAAGGTATCCCGGTCGTTCCAAAGTCAATCTCACCATCAAGGACAGCCTGGGCCATAGCCAAATTCTGGAACTGGATGAACGGTTTCGCGTGAATCGCTGCCCGGAGCTGGAAACAGAGCTTTCCATGTACAACTAAGGCCATGCCGGGAGGAAAACTGTCATTGCCGGAATCTGAACGCCTGGTGTTACGGGAGTGGCGGGAAAAAGACTGGCCTTTTTTTGCGGCTATGAACGCCAATCCCCAGGTGATGCGTTTTTTTCCCGGTGTCATGACGGACAAGGATTCTCTTTCCATGTGGAACCGTATGCGGGAAGAACTGGATGAAAGAGGGTATGGATTGTACGCAGTGGAATTGAAACATTCCGGTTCCTTGATCGGCCTTCTCGGCTTTCATTGGGCTGATTTTGAAGCGGACTTTACACCGTGTGTGGAAATAGGCTGGAGGCTTGTGCCGGAAGCCTGGGGGTACGGATACGCTACGGAAGGCGCCCGTGCATGCCTGAAACATGGTTTTGCACGATTCGGCTTTGACAGGGTATATTCTTTTACTGCTTGCGTGAATTTTCCTTCACAAGCTGTGATGCAACGTGTTGGAATGCGAAAAATAGCGGAATTCAATCATCCCAAAGTAGCTCCGGATTCCATTCTTTATCCGCATGTACTTTATGTGAAGGATACCTTCCGGAAAATTGAACGGGAGTAATCTTGAAGGAATGCCACCTGTTGACCGGGTAAAAAGTGCAGGGAGGGGGAGAAGGTACCTCTGCTGCCAGCCGTGGCTTAAAAGGGTGTAACTTGCCACGGCATTAACCCGGTATAGGTTGGGTATTTCTTCCCCCTGTCTGCACCAGAAGTTGCTCATCAGGAAAAGCGGGGAAGATTCCACGATGTTGGTTTTATTATTGTGCAGCAGTTTTTTTGATGGAAATTCGGGTTAATCCGTATTTTTCCCTTTCTGAAAGTGCGCATGCACGCCTCAGCATCAGGAACCGTAAAAGTCCGTGACACAGTTTTTTCCAATGGATGTTGTATTGTTAAGATAGGGGGTAACACATTATCCCGTCTGGGAATTGCATCCGAAAACGTCCGTTTCTCTTAACTGTCATAATATGGAGATGTTATACATAAAGTTATCTGGAGATATTGGCGAGTTTTTATAAAGATATTTGCAATTAAATAATTTTTAGTCATCAATGAATGATGAAATAAATCTCGACTCTGTGTTTTTCCGGGAAAATTATACCTAGGATAATGACAATGGAAATATGAACGCTTTTATTCTCGGGTGCTTCTATCCTTCATGCGGGTTGCCTTTCACGGTTGGCCCGGAAACGATGAAACAATAGATACCGTCATGTTTGATCCAAATCAAAAACCCGATACAGCCCGGGCGGAAAATTCCATTTTCGGTTCTCCGGAAGCAGATAACCTTCTCCCCAAGGATGAGTTCCCGGATTATGCGATGCGCGCGGAGGACGCTTTCCAATTGGTGTCCGATGAATTGATGCTGGACGGCAATGCCCGCCAGAATCTTGCAACCTTCTGCCAGACCTGGGATGAAAAGCAGGTCAGGATGCTGATGAATCTCAGCATTAACAAGAACATGATTGACAAGGATGAATATCCCCAGACAGCCGCTATTGAGATGCGTTGCGCTGCCATTATTGCCAATCTTTGGAATGCCAGCCAGAATGAAAAGCCTATTGGTTGTTCCACTATCGGTTCCAGTGAAGCATGCATGCTTGGAGGCATGGCCGCCCTGTGGCGCTGGAGAGCCCGCCGGAAAGCCGCCGGCAAACCCATTGACAAGCCCAACCTGGTATGCGGCCCTGTCCAAATCTGCTGGCACAAGTTCTGCCGCTATTGGGATATTGAAATGCGTGAAATCCCGATGGCGCCCGGAAAATGGAAGATGGATGTTGACCGGATGCTGGAACAGATTGATGAGAACACCATCGTTGTGGTTCCCACGTTCGGAGTGACCTATACGGGTGCTTATGAATTGCCGGCGGAGATTGCCAAGGCCCTGGATGATTATGAAAACAAGACCGGCATCAGCGTTGACATCCATGTAGATGGAGCCAGCGGCGGTTTCCTTGCTCCGTTCTGCGCCCCGGATCTTGTCTTTGACTTCCGCATTCCCCGCGTCAAGTCCATCAGTGCTTCCGGCCATAAATACGGATTGGCTCCGCTCGGAGTGGGCTGGGTCGTTTGGAGAGATATTTCCGAACTGCCTGAAGGGTTGATCTTCAATGTCAACTATCTTGGCGGGGAAATTCCCAATTTTGCCATTAACTTCTCACGACCGGCCGGACAGATTATCTGCCAGTATTATGATTTCATCCGACTGGGCAAGGAAGGCTATACGAACATCCATACACAGGCCTACGAAGTAGCGAAGTACATTTCAGATGAGCTTTCCAAACTGGGGCCGTATGAATTCATTTGTACGGGCGATCCGGAAAAAGGTATTCCCGCCGTCTGCTTCTTCATCAAGGATGGAGCCCGTGCGAACTACACGCTCTTTGACCTTTCGGACAAGTTGAGAACCCGCGGTTGGCAGGTGCCCGCCTTCACGCTCCCTGCCAACTGTCAGGATACGGTGGTGATGCGCGTCATGGTTCGCCAGGGCTTCTCCAAAGATTTGGCAGACCTGTTCCTGGAAGACTACAAGCGCATGCTCTCTTTCTTCGAGAAACACCCGGTCTCTTCTCCGATGACGGCGGAAGAAGGAACGGCTTTCCACCATTCCTGATGGAAGAAGCTCTGCTGAGCGATTTTTGTTGGATGAATAAGTGTGTGTAAGCGCAGCTCCGCAGTTGTCAAGGTTTGTGCGTGGACCTGACGGCTGCGGAGCTTTAATAAGTGTTTATTTGATACGTTTCGATATTTCAGCAGGGTATTCAACAGCCCCAGGGAGGTAATCCGGGGCGGAAAGGCTGTTCTGCTATGGGCCGGATGCAGAATGATATGTTCCTTTTCTTTGTTGTGGAACGGAACACCTTCCTCTCCAGAAATAATCCGGAGGGGTTGGATAGGTCAGGGAGGTTCGTTTTTTCCGTTTATCTAGAAGTAATAATTGGCACCTGGGTATGAGGAAGGAACGTACGGGACGGCATAATTCTATCTGTCGTGAATTTGGCCGTATCTTTTAGGGAGGCGGTGTTTCATACCCCCGGCTTGGGGCTCAACAGAAACCTGCAGACCGCTATTATAATCGCCCGGATAGGCCATCTAGGGAGAAAACCGGGGGCTTTATTCCATCTTTTTTGTCTTCGCTTTCTTCTTTTCCGCCTGTCGGACTGGTTCCTCCCTCCTTTCCTTTGGTGGCTTTAATATACAGTTGACCGTCAGTCCCGCTTTATGAAGCAATACCTCATTCATGGTCGGAAGGGTGCTGCGTGACTATGCCGGAACTGGTTGCTGGAATCAGGTCCGGAAGAATTGTTCGTGTTGGTGAGGACAACACTTTCTTTTTCTTTGGCCATCATCGGGAAGCCCTCCTCCGGGAACGTCCATATTGCCTCCTATTGCCGCTTCGGAAGAGTAGATGGCTTCTCCTTCGGATCTTGAGCTGTGTTTATTCTCCTGCCTCAAAAAAGGCCGGTAAATATAACTTTATATGGGGAAACGCATGGTAGGTTTGAAATTTGAATCAGAGAATAACCGGGGAAAACATGTTGAAAAAACGGAATGCCGGACGTTGCTATCAGGCCTGTTCCCTGTATTTTCCCATCCAAGCATAAAAAAGTATTAGTGAGGATTTTCTTGGAATTGATGTTTTTAATATAACTAACATATATTAAATGGTTTATGTGTATAATTCTAAACGGATTATGCCGTATTTTATTTGGATAAACTTGACAATAAATTGAAAATAGGGTTGACAGTGATAAAAACCGATAATATTATCCTGTAATAATCAGGAGATAGTTGGTTATGTTGATTAAATTCAAACACTTCGTAGGGACATTTGTGTTGATTTTCCTTTTGTTGGGGGCGTGGGCGGCAGGAAAGGTTGTAACCGTCCAGATACCGGAGCAACTTCCGGAATGTCCGGTCCGTTTTATTCGCGGCACGCTGGTAGCTGGCGACGGCTCCATCTGGGCCGTAGGAGAAAAAGAAAGCATTTACCGCCTTCAGATTGGGGACCGGACATATGAAAAATCGTGGCTTAATATGGATTATTATTCCGGTTTCCCCAAAGGGAAGAATTTCACCTGTATCGCGGAGGACAGGCAGGGGCGCATCTGGGCGGGCACGGATGACAGCGGCGTAGCCGTTTTTAACGGAAGGGAATGGAAGATGTATGACCGCAGCAATGCCCTGAATGGAGAACATGTTTATGCTTTGGCCATTTCTCCCGTTTCCGGGGAGGTGGCCGTCGCCACATCCGGAGGCGTATCCATTTACGATCCTGCAGGCGATTCATGGAAGACGCTGGACAGGTCCACCGGCCTGGTGGAAGACCAGGCGGCTTCCGCAGGTTTTGATACCAGGGGGAATTTGTGGCTGGCCTATGCTTGCGGCGGGGTATCCTGCTCTTCGCGCCAGTCAAAGTATATGCAGTGGAAAAATGTTCAGGCTCCCTGGTACTGGGATAACAGGCAATTCGCCCGTCAGCCGTACCAGCCGTATGGTGATGGTTTGCCTTCCAATATCTGCAATGTTTTGACTTGTACGGATAAGGGCCAGGTATTGGTAGGTACCTGCTCAGGCTTGGCGTACAGTAACGGCATTAGTTCTTGGCGTTATATGAGAGGGCGTGATTATGCCCAGAAAAACAGCCATCTGTATGGTTCTGCCGCACGGAAGACTGCGGTGCCGGGGGAGTCGAATTCCAGAATGTTGTCTGAAGATTTTATTTCTTCCATTATTCAGCAGGGAAAGGAAATTTTCATCGGCTACCGGATGCAGGGAGTGGATGTTCTGGATGCTGAAAAAATGACGGTGAATCAGAGAATAAGGAAGGGGCTGGAAAACGTGGATGTTCCTTCCTTGCTGGCGCTTCAGGACGGGAGTGTTTGGGCGGCGACATACGGACGAGGCTTTGTTCGTCTGAAAAAGGGGACTCAGGCTTATAAACTGGACAGGGAACAGATGGACAATGAAGTCCCGTTCCCTCGTCCGGCGCAGATGGAGGAGCCTTCTGTGGTGCTCAGAAGGTTGGAAAGGCTGGGGTCTGATGCGCATGCGGGGAAGAATATTGTGTTCCGGGGGGAGGACTGGACTACAAAAGGGGACTGGTGCGGGAAGTACGGGCACACGCGTGCCACGCTGTGCGCCACGAATGCCCCCATGAGCAATTCCGAATTCAAAGCCAAGCCTATCAAGTTCCGTACCCTTTCTTCCGTTCCCGGACATCCCGGATACAAGGGGGCCTTGTCTCCCTACTGGATTCAGGGGCTGATGGGGCTCAACCGCAAGAAAGGGGACGCTTTGCGCTGGTGGGTGCACAGCATCAAGGAAAATGATAACCGCAACGTTCTTTTCGACCCTACGGATTCCGTGCGGACAGAGGCGGAGTGGGATGACCACGGAGAAGTGTATCCGGGCTTTGTGGACGGACCCGATATATGGGTAGCCGTAGAGGTGCCGGAAGGTGTCCATGAAATAGCCCTGTATTTTTACAATCCCAACGGTTATCTCACCAATGAATCCAGGCGGGATTTCGTGGTGGAAGCCAGAAGGCACCCTTCCACCGCTCCCCTTGTGTTCCAGTTCAATATTGAGGGGGATCTTGCGATAGGAGAACAGAATAATTGGGGGAAGGAACTTGCTGCATCCATGGAGCAGTGGTATTCCTACCCGGTAGAGGCGCGCACACGCGTTTCCAGATTTGCGGGGTCCGGGGTTTATAAAAGGTTCATGAGCAGGAAAGGGGGGATTTACCTGTTCCGTATTTGCCGGAACGGTTCCTTTAATACCATTTTAAACGGCGTGTTTGTGAATGAAAAAATACCGTGGGAAATTCGAATGCCTGAGGAACTGCCTTATTACGTATCCGGTGCTCTGGCCGGTATTGTCCCCACTCCGGAAAGGGTGAGTGGAGCTACTCTGGGACAGAGGGAAAAGGCTGTGTGCAAGCCTCTGTATGAGTTGCAGTATACGCGCAAGTACCTGACTCCGGCTGCGTGCAGTCTTCAGAACAGGTATATTCTTTCCCTGTGGCGGCAGGCCCGGGAAAGTCGGGCCGAGGGTGGTTGCCTGGCGGACTGCCTCCAGTGGGAAGCCAGAGTAAGCGACGACCGTGTGAGAGCTTCCTTCGATGAGACCATGAAGCGTTCTTGGGATCAGAGCCAGATTTATTATATTGGCAACAGGTCCCGGGATTTCATGCCGAATGCCCCGGGTACTGTTCCTTTTTCTCTCAGCCAATTGCGCCTGATGGCCAAGCTGCGCATCGACTGGAGGCAGTATCGGGACGATGCGAAGACCCCTCCTGAAAAAACTGTTCAGGAAATGAAAGAATTCCTCAATAAGGAATTGCTGAAACAACAACAAAGTAGAAAATAACGATGAATAAAATTGCCATTGCAATAATGGTTTCTCTCTCAGGAATCTGTCTCTTGAAAGGGGAAACAGTGCCGCAGAAGACGGAATGGAAAGGGGGACGTCTTATTTATGATGGAGTCATCATCAAAAATCAGTTCAATCTGCCTCAAAAAGGAATCAAATACCATGATGAGGATAGGTTGTCCTATGATGTCATGGACACCACCATTGAAATGAGCACCACCCTTTCCAAAAATCCGCAACGTGGCAGGGAATGGTGTTACAAGGGAATCAGCCATATTGTTGTCAAATATTCCGGTCCGATTTCCGATCCGACAGATGGGGGCACTATCTATTTCGAACCATACTATAACCACCATATCTGGTTTGATGAAAAAAAATATGGGGAATGGGGGATTTTGTACTCCAAAGTCTATATTATTACCCGAATCAAGAATGCGAATATTGAGGATGTCAGAGACTATGGAATCAGCGGGGAGGACGGAAGCATCTTTTTCCAGTATGTGGAAAAAGTGGTAGATGATAACATGTAAATTCCGTCTGGCTTTCCCGGATGAAAATCATCTTCCGCCGATTCACGGTTGTTCAGGCTCCGGAGGTTCGTGAGCAACGACCTCCGGAGCCTTGTTAAGGCAAGGCTGATTTCAGGGTAAGCCTTTCTGGTTTAAAGTATCAATTTCGTGCCGCTTGATGGAAGGGGCGTCTTCCTCTATGAAAAGACATGCCGGCGCCCTTGGGAGGCCGATGATACTGAAAGGCTCGTTTCCGTAACCATGAGTCTGCGGATGCTGTGCTCCGGTTATCGGAGTAAAGGGGGCTCTGTGTGAAGACCCTGCTGTTTCTGGTATGGGACGGGGGCTGTGTTTTTATGGCGTTTCAAAATACACTATCCCGTGGGAATCCCGGCCTCCGTCCCCTTTGAATTTTGCTTTGACCGTATAGGTTGCTCCTTGCCTGGGTTCCGGGGCATTCAGAATGTACTGGATATTTTCCTTATGGGCGCCGCTCCTGCCCGCATGGGCGTCCCGGGAGACTTCCCGGGAATTTTCATACAGGGCTACGGATTCGATTTCGATGGCGTGGGCGCCTTTGTCGTACAGCAGGGTGACGGTGTGTTTGCCGGACGCTTTGACCAGTTTGGTAACGTCAAACGAATGTTCCTCCCGGGTCACGGTGGCAGGCGTCCATGTGCCGATCCTGGGCGTATTGAAAAAGTCAGATTTGTCTATTTGGCTGATGACGTTCCGGGCAAACTTGATCCCCATCAGATCCATACGCTCGCTATACGCTTTCAAGCGTTTTTTGAAATCCGGAAAATCCTTTTTACCGGCGGGAGTCCAGCCGACTTCCGCAAAGGCGCAGGCACGGGGGAATGCCTGGTAGTGCAGGCGTTCCGGTGTGGAAATCCATTCCGTCCATACTTGGGCGCCCAGTCCCTTGACTCTGGATTGGTACTGTTCCTCCAACCCGGGGAAAACGGGTTCGAACCCGTATGCCTTTTGCAGGGGAATGCTGCCGTAGCTGTAATCCAAATAGGTGGAGGTGTGGAGGGAATTGATAACGTCATGCCCGTCCCGGATGGCGTTTTTAGCCAGGCTGGTGTTGCCCTTCCAGAACTGGATGACGGCGTTTGTATCCAGTTTGGCGCCGGCTTTTCCTCCTCCGTCCCCATTGACGTCATGTCCGTAAATTTCATTCCATCCCATCATGCGGCGCCCTTTTTGGGCAATAATTCCGGACATGCGGTTGGTGAAATGCATCTGGACGTCCGCATAACTTTTCATGCCGTTTTTTTTCATGAATTCCTCAATTTCCGGAACACCCTTCCATTGCTTGTCATAGCGCACTTCATCTCCGCCAATGTGGATGATTCTGCCGGGGAAGAGCGCCGTGATTTCATCCAAAACATCGGACAGGAAGGCATAAGTTTTTTCCGAGGTGGGATCGAAGGCCGTATTGACGATGAATGTTGTGGGCACTTCCCCGGGAGTTTTCAGGCTCAGGAAGGGGTATGCTACGGCGGCGGCGCTGGCATGGCCCGGCATTTCAATTTCCGGAACGATGGTGATGTTTCGGCGGGCTGCGTATTGTACGATATCCCTGATCTGTTCCTGGGTATAAAAGCCTTCATGCGGCGTTCCGTCTGACTTGCCGCTGTTCCATGTGCCGATTTCTGATTCCCTGCGTTTGGAGCCGATGGAGGTCAGGCGCGGATACTTCTTGATTTCAATGCGCCATCCTGTGTCGTCCGTCAGGTGCCAGTGCAGGATGTTCATTTTCAGCAGAGCCATTTGGTCGATGATCTGTTTAATGGTTTTCTCGCCAAAGAAGTGGCGTGCTTCATCAATCATCAGCGCCCGCCAGGAGAATCGCGGGTAGTCCGTTATGCGGAACGGAGTTTCAGAAATATTCCACCGGACGGCGGATTTATCCGCCGTCCGGTCGTGGAAGACGGAGGGCATCATCTGGACCAGGCTTTGCCCCGCGTAAAAGATGCCCCTGGCATCGGCTGCGGAAAGGATGATTCCACTTGGGGATGATTGGATGGAGTAGGCTTCTTCTCCCCTGGCGGCCAGGGCTGGGTCTTTTTTGATGACAATGCAAACGGCTTTTTTCGACGCTTGCCCGGCCGGTTTAAGGGGAAGGGGGAGTCCCGTCCCTGCGCTGAGCATCTGCTGTAATTGCCCTGCCTGATCCAGGAAAGCTTTGTCCTGTGTTTCCGTGATGATGAGGGAATCCGGTGTGAGACGGGCCGGACTTCCTGTGAACAATGTGATTTCCGCCGGTTTCGGGATGATTTGTTCTTGTGAGAAGGCTGCGGGAAGGCAGGCGGACAGGGCGAGTGCGGGGATAATGAATTTCATGGACACGGTTACAGGTACAAAGACTGCTGACACAATCTTTCATGGGGAATTCGTTTTTTTGGCTCTGGGAACTGAATATTGTTTTTTCATGCTGGTCTCATCTTTAGAAGGTATTTGTCCGGGTGCGGGCGTAGTATCCGTTTACGGCTAAAGCGGGATGCGGGTACGCATGGGTGGATGGCGCCGCTTCCGGATATGCCGTTTCATAAAAATTTCCAGCCATGACCAATATGAAGATGAATACCGTAATTCTGTTGTCGCTGGCGGCCTGCACCGGCATGCTGGCGTGTCCCGGAGCCTGGGCGACGGCGGTCTGCCAGGAACAGTCCTACCACCTGAAGACGGCATGCCCCCACCCCCTTTCCCTGGCCGGTCCTGCGGATGAGCGTGTTTATTTGCGATTTCAGGCGGGGTGGGCCAGCAAGTACGAGTGCGAGGGCTTGGACTTGTGGGACGGTTCTCTCTGCATGTTTGTTCCTGAAATACAGTATAAAGAGTGGGTGGGGAAAATATGGTACGGCGTTTCCACGGACCACCGGAATCATGCGGAGCTGAAATACCGGCTGGACTACGTCAGGGAATTGGGCAACTGGACGGTCATGCCCTGGTATGAGCACAGCTTTGTTTTTCCGGGAGATAAGGGAATCCCGCGTCCCGGATTGAAAACGACCTACCATTTTTCCGACCGCTGGTTTGGCGGCGCGGACCTGTACTGGCAGTATAACAACCATACGTTCCGCGGTTATTATGCCGTATTTGCGGGGATGCATGAAGAAATAGCTGATTGCGTGCGGGTGGATGCCGTAGTGCGCTACGGTTACAATGGGGGGTATGTAGGCCCGGTGGTGCACCATGGTTCCAATGCTCTGGATTATAATCTGAGCGTTACCTTCCGTGCTACCGGGCGCCTGACTGTGGAATTGTTCACCAATTACAGCCAGGCGCTGACCGTGGTAAAGCAAAAGGGGCTGGGGGATGATTTCTATTACGGCGTCAATTTGAAATATACGTTCTGACTACCGGCGCGGGGGCCAGGCCCCGAAGGGGGCCCGTAAGAGCCGTCTGCGTATCCGTTGAAAATCTTCTCTGGCTCCGGAGGGGCATGGGGATGGGCCGTTTTTTCTTCCGTATCGAACAGCCGGAGGTATTTTTTTGTCACAATGGAATAGTATTGCCTTCTTTTCTATGAATTCTCCACTCCCCCAGTCCCAGCCGCCGGATTCCGTCTGGTACGGATGGATTTTAAAACTATTCCATCATTGGAAGGTGGGGGAAAGGCAGGTTACTTATGTATGGGCCGTTCTCGTCGGCATGGTGGGCTCCTGCATGTCTCTGTTTTTCGAGTGGATGGTGGAAGTGATCCAGTGGATGCTCACCGGCATCTGGTCGGATTCCCGCGTAGGAACCTTTTCCCTGGTGGAGCCGGAATGGCGCATGTTTATTCCGGTGGCGGGCGGCCTGGTGGCCGGCTGCATTCTGCTATTCCTGAAGAAAAGGATGCCGGGGCAGGCTACGGAATACATGGAGGCCATGTCCATCGGGAACGGGCTGATCAAGTTCCGGGCCTCCGCCCTGAAAGTTTTTTCCGCGGCATGGAGCATCGCTTCCGGCGCGGCCATCGGCAAGGAAGGGCCTATCATCCAGTCTTCCGCCCTGATTGCGTCTGCTGTGGGGCAGCGTCTGCACGTGTCCATTCCGCGGCTCCGGCTGCTGGTCGGCTGCGGAGCGGCAGCCGGGTTCACGACGGCGTTTCATGCCCCTTTTTCCGGCTGCCTGTTCGTGAGTGAAATCATCATCGGTACCGTGAGCATGGATATTCTGGCCCCCCTGCTCATTGCCTCCTGTACCGGGTTCGTGATGCTGCATCTGCTGGGGGATCCCTCCCCTTTGTACAGTTCCCCGTTTGAAAGCTTTACTGTCTTTTCCCAGTCTCTCTGGTGCATCGCCCTGGGGGCGGCGGCGGCCGTGGCGGCCAGGGGATGGGCCAGTTTGCTGGATGCGGCCGCCAGATATTTGAATGGCCGCCAGTCCCTTCTGCCGCTGCGTTTGGCGGCCGCCGGGCTGGTCGTGGGGATTCTGGCCGTTTTTTATCCGGAAGTGGTGGGCAACGGTCAGGCTCTCATTACCGGGCTGGTCCATGAGGATTACGGCACGCGGGAGGCGCTCGTCCTGCTTCTGGTGAAGGTGTCTGCCGTGGCGGTGGTGTTCGGCTGCGGTACGGTGGGCGGAGCCATGACGCCCACCCTGTACGTGGGGAGCATGGTGGGTTTTATCTTCAGTACGGTTCTGACGTCCCTGGGAATGGAGGGCAACCATACGGTGGCGTATGCGATGGTGGGGATGGCGTCCTTTTTCGCCGTAGCTGCCCAGGCCCCCCTGACGGCCCTGGTGATGGTGGTGGAGTTTTCCATGAGCGGACAGATGATTTATCCCTTGCTGATCGGTGTCGTAAGCGCTTATGGCACGGGAAAACTGATTCGCGCGCGTTCCATGTATGCCGCCAGCCTGGCCGGCAGTCCGGCGTCCGTCGTCAACCTGCCCATGGCGCAAGTCCATGTGCATGACCTGGCGCGGCACGTGGTGCCCCAGGTGGCCCCGGATGCTTCCCTGGATGATGTCTCCTCCCTGATGCTGCGGAATCCCGGAGATCTGGTTTTTGTGGTGAATAAGGATGGAATTTATGAAGGGGCCATCTATCCGGAGGACTTTCTGGCGGTCCGCCGGCAGATGGAGGAGCGGAAGGGGGCGGTTCCGGCCGATGCCGGGTCCCTGGTTCGTACGGGGGCTCCCGTGCTGGACGCCGGCACCCATCTGACGGATGCCTTGAAGCTGTTTGAACAAACCCATCTGCCCGCCTTTCCCGTGGTCTGGAAGAATACCGGTCGGCTGGACGGCGTGCTGTACCGCAACGCGTTGTTCCAGGTTATCACGGAGATGATGAAACGGGAGTCCGGCGGAGACGTGGGCATGTAAAACGGAACGAAACAAGGGATGTATATTACATTTTTGTAAAAATCTTTTGTTGCCCGTTCGTAATATCATCAACATTAATTGCTGGGATGTTATCCATATTCCCCGTGCCGTTTTTTTTTGCCCGGCTGCATGGCGGTGGAAGAAAAAGTAGTTGGTATGGCGGGGGCGTGCGGTTAATATTCGCCCAGCCCCGGATTGCATGAATGAAATAAACAGGTCACCGGATTTGGAGATGGTCGTGCTGAAAGAAATCAGCTCCGCCATTGTCAATGAACGCAACGGCACGGCTTTGCTCCGGCATATTCTGGACGTGCTTTACCGCCGCATGAAAATGCTGCGCGGCACGTTCACCATCCGCCGCGGGAACGATTTGATGATTGAAGCCTCCCACGGCCTGGACGAGCAGGAAATGAAACGCGGCCATTACCATGTGGGGGAAGGCATTACGGGGCATGTGGCGGAAACGGGCAGGCCCCATGTGATTGAGGATATTTCCCGGGATTCCAGGTTCCTGAACCGTACCCGCACGCGCAAAAGCGGTGAAAAAGTAGCCTTCATCTGCGTTCCCATCATTCATTTGCAGCAGGTCATCGGCACGTTGAGCATTGACCGTGCCGTGGACCGGGACACCGACCTGGAACGGGATCAGAAACTGCTGGAGATTGTAGGCAATATTGTTGGGGATGCTCTGGCTGCCAGCCTCCAGGCGCATGAGGAACGTGCCGCCCTGGTCGCGGAAAATGAAAAACTGCGGGAGCTTTTGACGACTAATCCGGGCGAATTGATCGGCAATTGCAGCACTATGCTCCAGGTGTATGAACAGATCCGCCAGGTGGCGCCCAGCGATGCCACGGTGCTGATACGGGGAAGTTCCGGGACGGGGAAGGAACTGGTGGCGCGCGCCGTGGTGAATCTGAGCGGCAGAAAGGATAAGCCGCTGGTCACGCTGAATTGTGCGGCTATGCCGGAGAACCTGCTGGAAAGCGAGCTGTTCGGTCATGAAAAGGGTTCTTTTACCGGGGCCACCAGCCGCCGCATCGGCCGGGCGGAGGCGGCGGACGGCGGCACCCTGTTTCTGGATGAAATCGGGGATTTAAGCCTCCAGATGCAGGTGAAGCTGCTGCGCTTTCTTCAGGAAAAGACCTTTTCCCGCGTGGGAAGCAACAGGGAGCTTCATGCAGACGTGCGCTTTATCGCCGCCACCAGCCGCAATCTGGAGGAACTGATGGCGGCGAGCAAGTTCCGGGAAGACTTGTACTACCGGTTGAACATTTTCCCCATCGTTATGCCGGACCTCTCCAAACGCAAGGGGGACGTCATGCTGCTGGCGGAACATTTTCTTTCCAAGTTCAACCTGAAATACGGAAAGGATATCAAACGGCTGTCCACCCCCGCCATCAACATGCTCATGGCTTACCACTGGCCCGGCAACGTCCGGGAGCTGGAAAACTGCATGGAACGTGCCGTCATTACGGCGCAGGACGACTGCATTTACGGTTACAACCTTCCCGCCTCCCTCCAGATGCCCAGCCATGACGTCCCTTATTCCCGTGACGGGGAGGCTCCCGCCGATTTGCCGACCATGGTAGATTCCTTTGAACGGGAATTGATTGTAGCCGCATTGAAACGTTCTCCGGGCAATATGTCCGCCGCGGCCCGGGAACTGGGCATTTCCCCGCGGGTACTCCATTATAAGATGCACAGGCTGGGCCTGCAGAAATCATGAAAGGCCTTGACCATCTTTTATCGGCCGTCTCCCGGTCCTTTTATCTGAGCATGCGCTTCCTGCCCCGGGAAATGCGCCCCGGCGTGGCCGTGGGCTATCTGCTGGCGCGTGCCACGGATACGGTGGCGGATGCCGTGGACATGGATTGCCGGGAGCGCCTGGCGCTTTTGAGGATGATGGGGGAGACGGTGGCCGGCTCTGCCTCCCGGGAGGTTGCCGCCACCTGTTTTGGCCGTCTGGGCGTTCTTTCCACAATCCAGACGCACCGGGGGGAGGCGGAATTGCTGGCCCGTTTCCCCGAATGCCTGGCGCTGCTGGAAAACCTTTCCCCGCATGAACGGATGCTGGTGCGGCAGGTGCTGGCCTCCATCGTGGAGGGACAGGCGTGGGATTTGATGTATTTTGAAAGCCATGCTGCCGTCTCATGCCCGGAACAGCTGGAACATTATACTTACATGGTGGCCGGATGCGTAGGGGAATTCTGGACCAGGCTGGGCTTGCTGGCCCAGGGGCCGGGCTTCAGCACGCAGCCGGAGGAGCAGCTTTTGCGCTGGGGCAGGCACTATGGCATGGGGCTGCAGTTGGTGAATATCCTGCGTGACCGGGAGGAAGACCTCGCCCGCGGAAGAAGCTATTTGCCTGCCCCAGATGACCGTCCATGGCTGGACCGCGCGGAACGCTGGCTGAAGGAAGGCGTGTTTTACGCGGAATCTCTGCGGAACGGGCGGCTGCGTTTTTCCACCGTCCTGCCCGCCTGGCTGGGGCTGGACACGCTGGAACTGCTCCAGCGGGCGGATTGGCGGCATCCGTCTTCCGGGAAGGTGAAGATTGCGCGCGGAGACGTTTATTTACGGATGTGGAAAGCCTTTCTTTTTTCTTGGAAAGAGGCTCTGTAGCTTATGCGGCGCTTTTTGCGGCTGATGAAGCCGGAGCAGTTTGCGGGGAAGCCGGCGGAGCCGGGGCAGGGGCAGGCTTGTTTCCGGGAGCTTCCTCCTTTTTCCGCTTATCTGCAGGTGTTTCCGCTGTGCCGCCGCTTTCCGGTTTTGGGGCGGGCGGTGGCTTGGGCGCCAGCAGGTCTTCCCACTGGTGGAGGTTGAATCCTTTCCCCACGCCGCCTATTTCGTTGAGAAGTTCCCGGCATCTGTCCGTAATTTTTTCATAGTCGGGAGGCCCGGCCTCGGGCTCTGCGGAACCGGGGAAAATCAGGTAACTTACCTTCAGGTCGGAGACGGGGCGGCTGTAAGGGCCCGCCTTGGGGTTGATTTCACGGCTCAGGCGCAGGGAACCCTCCCCGGTTTTGTAGCGCGGCCCGGCGTCTCCCACCAGGGCCGGGTACAACTTGTCTCCCACGATGACGACGGCATAGTCCCCGAACTGCGGGGAGAAGGGAGTGGACTGGTTGACGACTCCCAGCGGAACCACGATGAACGGATCGTATTCTGAGATCAGGAAGCTGTACCGCTTCAGTTCCTCAATGACCCGTTCCGCATGGTCTATTTTGCGGCGCAGAGCCGTTTTTTCCGCGGCGGGGGCTTTTTCCAGCGTCTTCTTGTAGGAAGCCAGCCTCTGCTGCCAGGGTTTGAGCAGGGGATTGGGCTTGTCTGTGCGCTTTTTCCAGCGGTAAGAAGTGCTGGGCTGATAGAAGGAGCTTTTCAGGATTTTATCCGGCATGGCGGCCAGCCGGTCCCCGTCCGAGCCGTCGGAAACAACATCCATTTCACTTTGCAGCCAGAGAAGCTTCCTTCCCGTGTCCGGATAGGTGGTTTCCAGAATCGTCTCCGTATCGTAATAATTATGGCGGTCCAGAAGTTTGAGCAGGGAGGCCAGGTTTTTACGGATTTCCGTCTGTTTGCGGACGTAAATCTGCCCGTAGTAAGGGGAGACGCGCGCATGCCTGAACAGGGTGGACAGGCCGGGAAGCATGGGTTCCAGTTTCGGATTGAGCTTCAGCATATCTTCCTTTTTCGTCAATGCTTTGGGCTGTTTGACGTTCAGGGAAAGGGTCATCTGGTAATTGCTTTTGGTTTCCCTGTCCCTGGAGGCCAGGGTGCCGGGCTGGAAATTAACCTGCGTTTTCAGGTTCAGGCCGCGGGCCAGTTCATAAATATGGGTCATGGCACCTTCCGCAGGCCTTGTGGGAAGCACGGGGGGAAATGGGGGGTACTGCACCGGGGGGAGGGCGATTGTGCGCTCCGGCGTCCATGGAGTGTACAGCCGTTCATCCCCGGGTTCCTTTCCGGAGGCGGATGGTGCAGCGGTTATTGGCTGTTCTTCCTGCCCGGGTTGTTCCGCGGGGGGGGATTTCTGGGGCGGACAGGTTCCGGAATCCGGCGGCGCCTGTTCCGGCTCCCCTTTCAGGGCGCGTATGATCTGGGCGGGGTGCGGCGTGAACAGGGAGGCTGCCATGGCTGCCAGGCAGATGCAGACTGCGAGCTTGAACCAGGTGAGGCGGGATATTCTGCGGCGGTGCGCTTTCATGATGCTGAAGAAAGAGAATCATTGGATGCCGGCAGGACTTTCCGGGGGCGCCTGCCCATGAAAAGGCGTATCAGCCTCAGAGGGGCGGCGGCTAGCAGCATGGCGGCCAGTCGTATTTTCATGCCGGGAAAGACCCGGGCGCGTCCGCGGGCCAGGGCACGGAGGCTGTCTTTCACGACGGTTTCAACGGACGTGTCAAAAGCGTTGCGCCCCGGCATCATGTTTCCGGTGAAGCCGGGGCGGCGCGCCGCTTTTCCGAAACCCGTGGAAACCGGGCCCGGGCAGACGGCCAGCACGCGTATGCCGTGTTCGCGCAGTTCCAGCCGCAGCGCTTCCGACAGGCTGGAAACATAAGCCTTGGTGGCCGCATAAACGGCAAAATCCGGAATGGGCAGGAGGGCTCCCAGGGAGCTGAGGTTGATGATATCTCCTCCGTTCCTCTTCATGGAGGGGACCAGCGCATGGCACAGGCGGGTGAGGCTTTCCACGTTCAGGCGCAGCAGAAAACGAATTTTTTCCCAGCGGCCGTCCGAGAAATCTCCGTAATCACCGGCACCGGCGTTGTTAATCAGAAGGGTTCTTCCCGGAGGAAGGCTGTCCAGGCGGGAAATGAGCATATTCAGGGAGGCTTCGTCCGCAAGGTCGCAGGGAAGGACGGAGGCGTGAAGGCCTGAATGGCGTTTTTCCAGGGCGGCGGCAAGCTGGCGCAGGGCGGCTTCATTCCGGGCGATGAGCACCAATTCCGCCGTATGGGGGGCCAGCGTTCCGGCAAACGCTTCCCCGAAGCCGGATGATGCGCCCGTAATGATAATCCTGTCGTATTGGAGGCGTGCGGTGTGCATGGCGGGTTGGAGCAGCCCGTATCATGGTCAATCCGGTGCGGAACCGCAATGAAAAAGGGGGAAGGAGGACGCAAAAAGCCGGCCTCCCTTTTTTAGGCCGGGGCCAGGCGCAGAGGTTTTCAGGTGCATGGAACCGGGGCCGGCCTGTTCCGCACTTCCGGGCGGACGGCCGCTCCAATAAAAAACCGCCTGCCGGATGAACGGGAGGCGGTTTGATGGAAGAGGGGATGGTTTCTTAGGCCTGGGCGGCTTCTTCCTGCACCTGCACTACGCGGAAGGGTACGCGAGAGGCGAGTTCGCCGTCAACCGTCAGGTCGATGGAGTAGTTGCCCGGTTTTTCAAAACGCAGGCCCTGGAAGTTCATGATCAGGTTGCGGGTAAAGAAAGAGGCTCCTTCCGGGAAAGCGGGAACCGGGAAATTGATCTTGATGGGCATGCGTTCCTTGTCCAGCGGCGTGCCGTCGGCATCAACGATGCTCAGGCCCAGTTCGTGTGTACCTTCGTCTTCAGGAGTGAGGCAGATGCGCAGGGCAACGGCGCAGACGGGATGCACGACCGGGAACTGGCGGGCGACCAGGGAGTCAAAGCCGCCCTGAATGCAGAGCTTGCCCTGGTAGTCGGCGGCGAAGTCACAAAGAGTAGAAACTAAAATATCCATGTTGTGATAATGTTGATGTATTTGGCTAGCTTTCACGCGGAAAGCATGAACATTGGACAGAACTATACTTCCTCTGGACCTATTGCAAGATAAAGCTGTAGAAAATATTGTCATTTCTCCGTGAAATTCCGGTTGCGCTTGAGATGGGGCGGGAATCCCTGTACTACTGTTCCGGCAACGCGTTTCCGGGCATGATCCAATGGTTTTTTGACATTCCTTCCAAGCTGATTCACTGGAGGCTGAATCTGGTCAGGGCGCTGGGCGCCTACGTGCCGTGGCTGCGCCGTGACGACGGCTCCATGAAGGTGCATGCCGGAACGCTGGTGGACTTGTTCGCCACTATTTTGAGCGGACGCCGCCATTTGAGCGCCCGTGATGCGGACGCCGCCCTGGATATTCTGCGCTATACTTTCCCGGAAGTGGAGCACCGCTGGCTTTCCAACCGTTTTGAGCGGTCCATGAGGGCCAGCCTGACGGTTGCGGATGTCCTGGCCTCCGCAGCTTCCGGCAGGGATGAGACGGAACGCATGGCGATAGCTCTGGAAGTGCTTTCCCTGCTGATCAATACGGGAGATTCCCGCATGACAGGGGAGCTGTTTGACCAGGTGACGTACGGTCTGGAACTGCCGGGCACGGCAAACCACCTGAGGCAGCTGCTGATGACGCCGGACGTGGAAGCCCAGGAACCGGCGTACAGCGTCGGTTTTTCCTCCGGCATCGGTGCGGAGGTATCCCTTCCGGAGCAGGACAAGGGCATTTCCTTCCGCCTGATCCGGTGTTCCCGCCTGGTGCTGGTGGTGAATGACGGCACCCGCCCCATTGTGGTGCGCGGGCGCCATTTGCAGCCCGGCGGGGTGATGCCGCTGACCAACGGGCAGGTGGTGCTGCTGCCGTCCGGTCCGCTGAGTTTTGAAGACTTCGCGTTTTTTCTGGACTGCAAGCGTTCAGGCAAGCAGGAAGTATGCTATATTTCCCTGGACGGCGGCTCCCTGCAAATCAGCCGGGTGCGTTCCCGCGCCAGCGAGGTGCGCGTGAACATGGGGCTGGCGTGCGAGGTGGAGGTGCTGAGGCCGGAAGTGGAATTCGCGGTTGACGGGAGACGGCTGTACCCCGGTGAAAGCGTGCGCATGGCCTATTACTCCTCCTTCACGCTGGACGGGGAAGGGCCTTTCTCCATGGGAGAGGTGCAGAATTCCATGTCGGACATCGGGCGCCGTTTCCGCTTGGATCCCGGAAACCGCAAACTGCGGGTGACCAACCTGCCGGAAAAGGCGCGCAAGGGAGACATGCTGCTGACTCCCGGTCTGGCCCCCGGAGCGGTGCTGGAGGTTTCTTTTTCCAGCGCCACCAATTCCGGCTGGCTGGAAGTGGTGGAGGCCTCCATGCCTCTGCTGCTCAATGGCCGGCCTGTTCGGGGAAGGGTTTCCCTGAGGGATGGGGACGTGGTGCACCTGAATGCCTACCACGCGCTGCGCTGCCGTTTTTCCGCCGGGGTGCTGGATGAAGAATACCATGCGATCAGAACCCTCAGCGTGGAAGGGGTGACCAAGGAATTCCTGCGCTCCGGGCGCGTGCTGGACAATATTGACCTGACCGTGAAACGCGGGGAAATGGTGTGCATCCTGGGGCCCAGCGGATCCGGGAAAAGCACGCTGCTCTCCATGCTGGCCGGCCAGCTGCCGCCCACCCGGGGCTGCATCCGTTACAACAACCAGCTTCTGTACAGCGCCCCGGATCTTATCCGGCCCTACATCGCCTTCATTCCCCGGGAAGATATTCTGGATGCGGCCATGAGCGTTTCCGAGCACATCTCTCAGGCCACCATGATACGCCGTCCGCGGCTGAACCGGTCGGAACGCGTCAGGCGCGTGAACGCTATTTTGAAATTTCTGGGCCTGACGCACATCGCCTCCCGCCGCGTGGGTGAGATGAACGCCCGCACCATTTCCGACGGGGAGCGCACGCGCCTGAACCTGGGGCTTGACCTGGCGGGCATTGCGGATGTTTTCCTGCTGGATGAACCTATCAGCGGCCTGTCCACGTCAGATGCCAAGCTGGTCATGCAGACCATGCAGAACATGAGCCGCGACAAAATGGTAATCGCCACCATGCACCGGCCCAGCACGGCTATTTTGAACCAGTTCCACAAAGTGCTGGTGCTGGACCACGGCGGCCAGATGGCTTACTGGGGGGACGTGCCGGGCATGATGCGGTATTTCCGGAAGGCGGCAGCGGACATGGCTATTGACGTATCCGAGGAGGCTCGAACGGCCGGAGGCGCGGACTACGTGTTTGAGGTGCTGGAAGCCCCCCTCTCCTGGCACGACCGCCGCAGGCGGCAGCACCCCCGCCTGTGGCAGGAGCGCTTTGAAGGCTACCGGTTCCGCAACGTGATGGGGCATCATCATGAAGGGGGCGCCCCCAGAACGCTGTATGAAGGCACGCTGGAATTTCCCCCTGCCCCCAGGCGCAGCGTCATACAGCTCTGGCGGCTTTTCCGCATCTGGGCCGTGCGCACCTTCTTGGGGCGCGTGCGGAGCCGTATGGGGCTGTACACCATGCTGCTGGAAGGGCCGGTGCTGGCCCTGCTGATTTCCGTGACCCTGCGCGCCTCTTCCAGCCCGGAATATACGTTTGCCACGGCCCTCCACATCCCTTCCTACCTGTTCCTGGCGACCATTGTGGCCATGTTCTTCGGCCTGACCGGGGCGGCCAGCGAAGTGCTCAAGGACCGTGCCCTGCTCAAGAGGGAGAGCAATGCCAAGGTATTTGTGACCGGTTATGTGCTGGCAAAGGCGCTGGTGTTGACGGGGCTTTCCGCCGTGCAGTCCGCCCTGTTTCTTTGGGTGGGGAACTCCATTCTGGAAATCCATGAAATGTTCCTGATTTACCTGGGGACGATGACCCTGACGGCCTTTGTCGGCGTGAGCCTGTCCCTGCTGGTTTCCGTCTTCGCCAGGACGGAGAGGGCGGCGCTTAACATGGTGCCTCTGCTCCTGATTCCCCAGATATTGATGGCCGGAGCCATTGTCCGCTTTGATGAAATGAACCAGTTCATCCCATGGTCCGCCCACCGTACGGATGAACACGGGCGTCTTAAGCCGGGGCGTGTGCCGCTGGTGGCGGAATTCTGCCCTTTACGCTACTCTTTTGAAACGATGGTGGTGGACCAGGCGTCCAAAAATGTATGGGAGAGGGAGCGTGAAACCATCCAGGAGAAAGTGGACGACCTGAAGGAACGCCCTCATCTGGACGACAGGGAATTTGAAGAATTCAAGCTGCTCAAGATGGCGCTGCTCCACATTGCCGCTATTGGAGCGGAGGGGCCGGAACAGGCCAAAGCCGCTGTCCGGCAGGTGAGGAGGGCAGCCCTTGGCGGTTCGGAAAAAAGCTACAGGCGGACTATTGCGGAATTGGAACTCCTGGGCAAGGGCCGTCCGTCCGTTAAATCCTTCTATGTCAATGACCGCGTTGTGATGCTGGATGAATCTGCCGAAATCCAGCGTGTCAGCCGGGATGCCCTGGACAGGCCGGAAATTTTTCTGGCCCGCCGCCAGCCTCTGCCCTGGGGAGGCTCCGGCCTGTCCCCGGGGGATTCCGGATACAGCGCGGATGACGGAACGGTTCCCACCCCATGGAAGGATTCCCTGTTCCTGTTCCTGATGGGGGCTGCCCCCCTGCTGGTCACGGGCCGCGTCCTCAAGCGCAGGCTGGAAAAGGCCGGATGACGTTTGCGGCCTGCGGGGATTGGCGTCTGGATTTTCCGCCGCAAAGCGGAAAATCCGGCGTGCACGTCCGGGGAATGGCAGCGGGCCGTAAGCCCCGGTGCATCCCGCAAAAAAAAACGGAAGGCCCCTCCAAATATTCTTTTATTTATGTGTTGACGCGCCGGACGGAATCACTATCCTTGAAGAAAATCTTTTTCTTTATGTTTTCCCGATTGACGAACAGGTGCGTATTATCTTCCCTTTCCGCGGTAGCCTTGTCCCTTGGACTCTTTTCCTGCGGAGGCAGCGGCAGTAGCGGTGACGGGGAATGCCTTCCTTCCGGCACCATGCTGGACTTGAGCGCTTCTCTTTCCACGGAAGGCGGGGTTGGGCCGTGGAATGTTATCGTCAAATTGACGGGCAATGGTTCGGACCTTCCCCAGGTAAGCATTAATGCGGACAGCAGTAGTGAGAGCGCTCCTATGAATATTGCTTCCGTAGTGTACCGCAGGACGGGATCATCCGCTATTCTGAGGGGGAACTTCACGATTACTTCCGGACAGTGGACGGCTCCGGGGCCGATTGTTGTGACAAACAGGGACAAGGCCTTTATAGATGCTAATATTTCCTTCAACACCTCCAATGAACGTGAGAGCTGCGGCGGGACGTTCACCGGTTCCATCACTTACCAGGTTCCCGTTTTAAATGATGAAGGCGTTGAAGAAGCGCAGGACTGGACCGCTACGGAAGGAACGGTGAGTTACACGGTATCCTGAGTTCTGATCATTTATGACGGGGGTTTGCTGCCGTGAAACGGGGGGCAGGCCTGTTTGAAATTATGGTCGGAAGGGCAAAGAAATGTCTTTGGGGTATCTGGCTGTGCTCGGGGCTGGCTCTTTGTGTCTGGAATGCGGAATCGGCCGGCGGGGGGGATATGACGGCCTCGAAAGATGCCTGTTTTATCAAGACTTTCCGCGCCAAGATCGTCCCGGAAAGGCTGCGCTCCTTTGTCATGCCGGCAGATGGAGTTGTCAGCAACTGGATTCCCGCGGACGGGCGCGTTCAGAAGGATACCATTATTGCAACGGTCAATGAAGATGAAATTGAGCTGGAGCGCAAGGAGCTGGAGGTCAAAATCCTGAAGGACCGCATCGCCAAGGAGGAAGAGTTGTCAAAGCTGGAAAAACAGCTTGAAGAGATAGAATTCTACTCTTCCCTGACGAGGGAGGAACGGCAATATGCCAGCAAGCGGGCGGAAGGCGGGGAAAGGGCCATCCGGGCTTTGAAAGACAAGATTGAGCTTTCCAAAAGGGAGTTGTCCCTGGTGGAGGACAAGCCGCGTCTGGATTTTCGCAAGAAGGAGGAAAAATATATCCTCAGAATGCCTTTTGACGGAAAGCTGCAGTACCAGTTTTCCATTCCGCCGGATAACAGCGTAGCCCTGTACATGGACGCCGCGTCCCCGATTGCGACCGTGTGCGATGACTCCTCTTATTATCTGACCATTTCCATTTCGGACCCTGATTTGACGAATCTGCCGCCGGAATCCCTTTCCCTGTCCGTCCCTCTGGGCGACGGTTCCGCCCTGAAGGGGGCTTTTGCCTTCAAGCGGGTGGAGAAGAATGTTTCCGGCGGCGGGGAATTGCTGGCGTATTTTTTCCGTCTGCCCCGTCAGGAGCATGCGCGCGCCCATTCCATGCTGGGTTCCAACTGCACGGCCCGTCTTTATTACATGCCGCAGGGAGAAGTGTTTCATCTCAACAAGGTGAGGCTGGCTTCCCTGCCGGAGGGAAAAAAATGTTCGTCCTGGCAGGAACTTCTTGAAAAAGTGCATCCGGACCTGGAGCTGGTGGTGAATGGGGAAACGGAATTGATTGTTCGAAAAAAATGAAATTGCTGTGCGAATCAGTCTGTTTCAGTTATTCAGGCAAGCAGTGGATTTTTGAAAATTACAACAGGGTGTTCACTTCCGGAATCACCATTTTGAAGGGGTATTCCGGATGCGGGAAAACGACGCTGTTAAAAATTCTGGCGGGTTATCTGAGCCCGCAGCGCGGGCGCGTGATTACCCCCCGCCGTAAGGTTCAGGCGGATTCCCTCTACCGGCGCAAGGAGGTGAGTTACATGTTCCAGGGGCTCAATCTCCTTCCCCTGGCTACAGTGGAGAGAAACCTTCAATTGTGTGCGGAAATGGCCATGCTGCCTAAAAAGCAGTGGACGCGGAGGGCGGATGATTTGATTGCCCGCCTGGGCCTGGAATCTCTGAGGCATAAAAAGGCGGGGAGCTTGTCCGGCGGCCAGGCCCAGCGGGCGGCTCTTGCCCGCACGATGATGAAGGATTCCGATGTGCTGCTGCTGGATGAACCTACCTCCGGCCTGGATGACGGCAATACGGAAATCATTAAAAATTTGATCAGGGAGTACCCTGCTGACAAAATTTGCATTTTGAGCACGCATGATTCCCGGCTGTTTGACCTGACCCATGAAATCATTGATTTTAACCTGTCTGTATCTCTTTAAAGATACTCTCCACCGTTGGAAGGAACGCCCGGCCAGCCCCCTTTCACGGATTCTGGTGGCCTTCTTCCTTTCCCTGTGCGCGCTCTCTTTTCTCGCCAATTATGTCCTCTCCGCCAAAATGCTGCATGATGAAATCAGGAAGAACGGGGCGGACCTGATTATTGTTTTTGATACCGTGCGCGACGGGGACCCTTCCAAGAAAAATTTGCTGCAGCATGAACTGCCTTCCCTGTATGGCTGCGACGTCCTGGTGCTGAATGATGCCCGCGCGGGCGTGGCTCGCGTGGGCAAGACAGTATTCCCCATCCTGGAATACAACATGGAGTCCTGTTCTTTTCTTTCCGCGCTCGGATTGGAGGACGTGGCTACCGTCCTTCTGTACAATCCCTCCCGGAGCCCGTTGCAGGCGGGGCCTTGTACGGTCACCATAGCGGATTTTGATTTTTCCCTGAATGCCTCCCCTCTGCCGGAGGGGCATTTGCTGGGCAGGCTGTATCCTTCCGGAGTCATTTTGGCCCCGGAAGGAACCTTTAGTTCCGGGCAGGAGGTTCCCGTGGAAAATTGCCGCTACATCATCCGGGTGCATGAAATGACGGCGGCCCGCATTCGGAGCATAGAAGAAGTGCTGAACAACATGGTGCGTTATGACGGCAGTATGACCATGGTTCAGACTCACGTAGGGCTGCTTGACAGGCTGGAAGTGCTGATGGGCAACCAGACGGAGTGCAGGACGGGGTTTTCCCTCGGCATTGCGGTGATCGTCGGCATTCTGCTTACAGCCCTGGCATCCATGGAATTCCGTCAGAATGAATATGTCTATACGCTGATGAAGAGCTTCGGGGTGCGCCCTGTACTGCTGATTATGGCGTTTATCGTGGAAAACGCGTTTCTGATTGGCGTTTCCTTTTCGGGAGCCGTCTGGGCGTTCATGAAAACCCAGAAAATCGTATTGGGGGAATTCTTTAAGCTGGGAAACTCCGTCCTGACTTATGCCGATATACGGCAGGATTTGTGGCTGCTGGGAATTTCCCTGGCGGGGTGTGTTCTGCTTTCCTCCATTCCGGTCGCCTTTTCCGCCTGCCGCCCCATAGGGAAAGTGCTCAAGTAAGTGATGGAGCTTCGGGGCTGCTCCCGGTTTTGTTTGCGTTCCGTCCGGCCCGCCTTTGCCGGTTTGGGGAAAAGGTGGATTTTATTCCGGCAGGAGAGATCAGGGTAAAAAAATCCCTTCCCACAATGGGAGCGGGAAGGGAGGTGCGAAAAAAGGGGCCTATTGGGAACTGGAACTGGGTGTTATGAAGTCCCTGATGACAGCTTGGCAGTTATCCTGCTGGGTTACCGTTGAGGGATATTCGGCGTCTTTGACACTGCAAGTGGCTGAACCGAGGCCTTTGGAAATGTTGTCGGGATTATACAGGACGACAAGGGCGTTCAGATTGTTGGTTGTTTCCCCGTCATTGGACGACCAGTAAAAGCCTATTTGTTCCGCAGAATCGGAGGAAGGCTTGTAGTTGACAACATGAATGGATGCCGTTGAGGCGGCCGGACTGGTTCCGGTGTAGATAGTAGCGGTACTTTCTGAGGCGATGATGAAGGAGAAGACGTAAGGCTGACCGTCCGGAAGAGTAATGTCCAACGTGCGCTGAAGGCCGATGGGAAGATAGGCCTGTTCGCTGGAACTGGATCCGCCGCAGCCGGAGAGGATCCCAAGCCCGAGAGTAATTAAAGCGGGAATGTAAAGGCGGGAATTCATGGTTTGATGGATAAAGGAAAGAATTTATTTATGACTGGGATATGATGTTGACGCTGATGGTGATGCCGTCGATGGGGATGGGTTGCCTATCTTCCGCTTTCATGTAGGAAATGCTGGCTCCACCTTCCCCGGAAGAAGCATGGGAGGCGTTCTCAAAGGTTAACTGGGGAATCCTGATGGTGCTCACAAGGGTATTGGGTTCTGACGATGAACCGTCGTTTCTGTTGTAAGACAGACTCAGCTCCGCGGTGTTTTTCCCGGTTTTGGTGTAGGAATAAATGCCTGCCCCGTTCCACATGTCTATGTCTTCCCCTTGCGTCTGGGCGATGAACGCCCCGTTGTCACCAGTGGTTATGTTAAGAATATCGGGAAGATCTATGGCGGCATCCGTAATGCCTGTTACCATCATGTTTAATACCTTGCTGCCGATGGTGGAAGGCGCTAGGCCCTCGGCATCGGAACTGCTTCCGCCGCATTGGGCCAGCGTAAGAATGCCGAGGGAGCAGCAGGCCGCAGACAAAGAGGTAAGAAAAGGACGCGTCATAAAAGGATAATAATTTTCCGATAAACTGTGATATCACACATGATTTGTCAAGATAGGAATCAGGAGGGAGGTATTTTTTACACGGGGAGAGGAAAAACCGAATTCCCTGCGCTCCAGGACTTCTTTTTTCCTTCTTTCCCCGCCAGCCGTGTTGATGCTTGACTTTTCAGGGGCAGAAGCTATGTAACAAGGGGCCTGTATGTTCCCGTTTCCTCCTGTTGTCCGTTCTTTCCTGTTTTCCCTGTTTGAAAGGGCATGGCTGAGGGCTGCGTTGTGCTTCTGCCTCTGTGCGGCGGTATGCGCCTCCTGCTCCGTGGACAGGCACATGGAAAAAAAGGCGGGGGAATTGATGGCCAGGATGGATGCCGTTCCCGATTGGCGGCAGCTGCCGCGGAAGGAAATCTCATGGCACCAGGCCCTGGCGATGATGATGGAGCGGAACATTGACTTGAAAAAATCGGAGCAGTCCCTCAAGACGACGAAACGTTCCGTCGTTAATGTTTTTACCCAGATTATCCCCGGAGTCAATCTGGACTGGATGCTGACCAAGGAATTGAGCGACCTGGCCAAGGTGACGGCCAGCGATGTGGAATACAATACGAACATTCTGTTCAACATGCCGTCCCTCACCCAGATCCCGTTTGATTATTATTCCGCCAAGGCGGCTGTTTATACGGCGGAAAAGACGCTGGAGATGAAAAAAAGGGAGCTGGTGGCCAGATTGTACCAGCAGGTGCTTTCCTACCGGAACGCGCAGATCAGCTACAATAACCAGCTGAGCTCCCTGCCTTATGACGATGATGGCGTCCAGAAAAAGAAGCTGGACCTGGAACGGGAGCGGAATTTGAATGAGATTTCCCAGGGGTTTGCCGTGTTGCTGGGGAATATGGACGCCCGGTGGCTGGTGAACCCTGAAACGATGCCCAGGCTGGACTGGGGCAGGTACAGGGCGGCGTCCCGGCAGCTGGATCTGCTGGTGGTGACGATGGTGGCCATGGAGCTGGAAGCTTCCCGCCTCCAGGTGCTGAATGCCAAACTGAAGTTCTTCCCGTCCGTGGATATTAATTTTTACAGCCCAACCCTGTTTTCCAGCACGGGCGGGACGTACGGCGGTTTTTTTGCGGGAGCGGGCGATATGAAGGTGAACATGAGCCTGCGGGAAGAACTGGATATGCGCCTGACATCCTGGTTCCAGTATAAGTCGGCCAAAGAAAGCCACGAACTGCTGCAGCGCGAAGTGGTGATGGAACTGCAGCGGCGGCGCATCAAGATAGCCGCGTTGCTGGAGAGCCGCAGGAGGTTTGAGCTCTGGCAGGGGGTGCTGATGAAGGAAATCGCGTTCAAGGAGTCCAGATTATCCGTTTCCGGAGATGAATATCTGGAACAGAGGAAGGATATCAGGAAAATGTATGCTGACCTGGATAATGAAGCTTCCAAGAATGCGGAGGTGGAAGCGGCCCTCATCATGGAATATGGCTGGCTGAAGTAAGGCGGGGGAGGATGAACAGTCCCTGTGTGACTGCGGGGGCTTCCTTTCTTGATGCTTTCAAGGGCTTGTGCTATGTTCCGGATATGCAAAAAGTTCGGCAGCCCGCGGGTACGGCATTGATGATTCTGGCTTTTCCGGCCGCCATTTACGGGGCGTTTCCGTGGGGAATTGCCCTGGGGGCCTTTTTGTTCCTGCTGGGGGTAGTTGTGGCGGCCAGCCGTTTTTCCGCCATAGTCTGGTCATGGTGCCTGTTTTCCCTGGGGATGTATCTGGCGGCTCCTTTTATCTGGATGTGGAATCCGGACTATTTTTTCAGCCGTTCGTTTGACATTCTGTTGATAAGCGGCTGCCTGGTGGGCAGCCTGGTTCTGCTTGCAATCCGGTTTGCGGTTATTCCCGTGCTGTGGCCCAGGATTTTCCGCCACTTCGTGGAAGGAAGCCCCACGCTGGAGGATCTGGCGCCCGAAAAGGGAAAGACGGTGGCTGAACTGCGGGGCGGCATAGAACGCAGGCAGGTGAATTTCCTGTTCGGGCATGCGGACCGGGAACTGGTAGAAAAATGGGGGAAAATAGCCCAGGGAATAGCGGCTCTTTCCAGAAGCCGCAAACGGCTGGCAATATGGGCTGCGGGTATTTTCCTGGCTTGGCCCGCAGCCGTGTTTTTCCTTTCCGGGGGGATGGGCGGCGCGCTGGACCGGGATATTGACCGCATGTGGGGAACCCGCCCGTTCCGGGATGGCATGGTGGTTTCCAGCCCTGCGGCGATGAATGCGGCGCGGCGCGTTTTCAGGGATGCCCGGGCGCTGCGTGGCCTGACGATGGAGCAGGCTCGCGCGTGGCTGAGGACGGACCGCAGGAGTGCGGCATTCAAATTGGGCAAGCCCCGTTATGATTTTGAAAAGGATGAAACCGTGCTGGTGCTTTCAGATGGGAGGGATTCCATCCGCCTGGTGGCGGTTTTCAATGATGCGGGTCAGATTACACATTCCTGGCCTGAGGAGTATATGACTTTGATGGTCAGGGATCTGGAGAAAAATTGAATGCCGGGGCCGGAAGGGGGCATTGCCCGGCAGGGCATCCGGTGATTGCGGAAGGCCCTGCGGTCTTCCGCTACAGCGTGCGCTTTTGCGGAGGCGTCAGGTTCAGCCTGCCTTCACTGATATGGATGCCCATGCCGCTTTCTTCAATCATGTGGATAAGCGGCAGGTAGGCCTGGAGCAGGTTTTCAAACGCGGGCAGGAGAAAAATCATGTAACCCTGGGGAACGGAAAGGCTGCCGATGGTGCCCCCCACGTGGATTCCTCCCGGCAGCGTTTCGTCATTGTAGAATTCGAAGCGGGTCTGCACCGCCATGTAATTGTGCGGGTCCAGGGATTGGAAGGGCGTCAGGAACAGGGAAATCGTCTGGCGGGAGTCGATGCCCGTATAGCGTTCGATGATGATTTCCATGTATCCTTCCCCGATGGTTCCGTCCGGCCGTTCCTTGCCGCCGTGCAGACGGATGCCAGCCGCCGGGTTGGTGGCGAAGATGGCCAGGGCGCCGTGCTGCTGGGGATGGATGGAGGAAGCCAGGTAGCGGTTGATGTCTTCTTCCGAGAACGAGACGGAGGCGTCCCTGTTGATGGCCTGTTTCAGGATTCTGGGGATATCCGGGGCGTTTTCCCTTTGGCGGAAGCCGGGCAGGTCGTCCGTTTTCTGCGGGCACCAGGAGGAGTAAACCAGCCAGGCAATAGCGGCCAGAATGGCTATGGTCAGCAGGAAGATGAGATTGCCTATCAGGGAGAAAGGCGTTTTTTCACGGACGGGTTTTTCCCGGGAGCCCTGATCTTCCGGATCGTAGAAATGCTCCACGATGTTTTCATGTTCCGGCAGGTCGCGCAGGGATTCCCTGCCGGCGGTGCCGTTCCGGGGGGCGCCTTCATTGTCGGAGCTGGGTGCCATGGTGCGGAGGAGGGGGAGGTTACGGAAGTCTGGGGAATTTGGAAAAATCCGGAGCGCGTTTTTCAACGAAGGCGTTTTTGCCTTCCTTCGCTTCCTCGCTCATATAATAGAGCAGGGTGGCGTTGCCGGCCAGGTCCAGCAGGCCCATCTGCCCGTCGCAGTCGGCGTTCAGGGATGCCTTCAGGCAGCGCAGGGCCAGAGGGCTGTGGCGGAGCATCTGGCGGCACCAGGAGAGCGTTTCCTCCTCCAGGTCCTCCAGGGGAACCACGGTATTGACCAGGCCCATGTCCAGCGCCTGCCGGGCATCGTACTGCCTGCACAGGTACCAGATTTCCCGCGCTTTTTTCTGGCCCACGATGCGCGCCAGGTAGGAGGAGCCGAGGCCTCCGTCAAAAGAGCCCACTTTGGGCCCTGTCTGTCCGAATTTGGCGTTGTCCGCGGCAATGGTGAGGTCACAGACGACGTGGAGGACGTGACCTCCGCCGATGGCGTATCCGGCCACCATGGCGACGACGGGCTTGGGCATGGTGCGGATGGTGCGCTGCACGTCCAGAATGTTCAGGCGCGGCACGCCGTCTTCACCGATATAACCGGCATTTCCGCGCACTTTCTGGTCGCCTCCGGAGCAGAAAGCGTCCGGGCCTTCTCCGGTCAGGATGACCACGCCCACCCTGGGGTCTTCATGAGCGGCGTTCAGGGCGTTGAGCATTTCATGCACGGTCAGGGGACGGAACGCATTGCGGACGTGGGGGCGGTTGATCGTGATTTTTGCGATGCTGCCGTTGTCCGTTGTTTCATACTTGATGTCCGTGTATTCCCTGGCGGTGGTCCATTGTGCGCTCATACGGATTACTTTAATAAGGCGCCCGGCAATGGGAAGCCTAAAATGCGCCGCCTTCCGGGTATGTCCGGAACCTACGGGGGATGGGGCGGTGCTGCGGCCGTATGCGTTTTCCCCGTTGTTTCCGGTGTTTTTCCGGCAGGCTCCCCGGTGGCCGGCAGCTGGCGGCTTTTGTCATTTACGGCCTGCGCTTCTGTGCTACATTGGGAACGGTATGATACATGACCTACTGGTGAGCGGCGTGACGGTGTTTCCCGGGAGAGAGCATTTTGAGTTTGTTCCGGGAATCAATGTGGTGGTGGGAGGCAATGATTCCGGCAAAAGCCATTTGCTGAAATTATGCTATACCGTGGCCAAGTGGAGCGCTGACGGGGGGAGAAAATCCCTGCCGGAAAAATGGGCGGAGGAGCAGCGGCTCAGAAAAGACCTGATGCGGGTGTTCGCGTCCCGCGGGCTGGCCGGGCTGACGGCCCGGAACCGGGGAAACGCCCATGCGCGCGTGGAGGCCTCCATGGAAGGGGACGGCGTGCCGGAGGGCATGGGGAACCTGGTGTTTGATTTCCAGGCGGGGCATGAAGAGGAGGGGCTGAGCATCCGGGAAATGCCCCGGCGTTTTCTGAACGTGCCGGTGGTGTTCCTGGCGGCGCGGGAGGTGCTGACCATTTATCCGAGTTTTGTGCAGGTGGGAAGCAGATTCCCCGAATTTCTGGACGGTGGCAGTTGGGACCTCTGCCGTTATCTGGATATGGAGGCGGAAGCGGAGCCCATCAGTACGGATGCCGGGCGCGTGGTTGCCAGGCTGGAAAAAATCATCGGGGGGAAGGTGGTGAAGCGTGACGGGCGGTTCTTTTTGCAGCGTCCCGGACAGCAGCCGATAGAAATGAGCCTGGTGGCGGAAGGATTCAAAAGGCTGGGAACGCTGAGCTACCTGATCCGGAACGGTTCCGTGAAAAAAGGTTCCGTCCTGTTTTGGGATGAACCGGAAATGAATCTGAACGCCTCCCACCTGCCCGTGCTGGTGAAAACCCTGACGGGGCTTGCCAAGACGGGGGTACAGGTTATTTTGTCCTCCCACAGCCTGTTCCTGCTGCGGGAGCTGATGATTCAGCTTTCCGAACCCCGCAATGCCATGGTGCAGAGAAAGTTTTTCGGGATGAGCGTGCCGCGGGGGGAACGTTCCGGGGTAAGGGTGTCCTGGGGGGAATCCCTGGAGGACGTGGGACCTATCGAGTCTCTTGAAGCGGAAATCGAACAGGCGGACAGGTATTTGAAGCTGAGTTATGAGTCATAAGCCGTCAAAAGCTTATTACGTGGAGGGCGTCCACCGTTTCTGGATCGATGAAGGCTACGTGGTGTGCCGCATTGAATGTTCGGATTATTATGCCCGGCAGGCGCAGAATTTCTGCGGGGGATGCAAGGAAATGGATTTTCTGCTGTATCATCCGGAACGCCGGGATCTGTGGCTGGTGGAAGTGAAGGATTACCGTTTTGACGCCCGGCCCAAGGTGGGGGAACTGGTCTGCGCCCTGAGCCGCAAGGTCCGGGATACGATGTTCCTCCTCCGGGCCGCTTCCGTGGCCGCTCCGGACGAGGAGCCGGCGGAGGGCATTTCCCTGAGGGATTTTTCCATTCAGGCCTCGGGAGCGGAGACGCTGCATCTGGCCTTTCTGCTGGAAATGGGCATGGGCGGCGTCTGGACGGACGGCGGCCTGCTGGCGAATGTCAAGAACCTGCTGGTGGGGTCCATGCGTTTTCTGGATGCGGAACTGGTTTGCGCGCCCATTACCTATCCCCGCCGCATCGGCCCCTGGCGCGTGACCTCCGCCCACGGGGAGGTGAGCAAGCGGGTGGAAATCCGCCGCGCCAGAAAATTGGCGGAAATCCAGGAGCAGAGGCGGCGGGAGCGGCTGACCGCGCAGGAGGAGGGGGCCTGGCAGGAAAAGAGCCGGGAAGATGCCGGTTCCCATGCGGCCCCGGCGGAAGAAAGGATGCCCCAGTGGAAGCGGCGTCTCCGGCAGCGCATGAACGGAGAAAGCGCGAACCATGAGGGGCGGCGCAGAAAAAGAAAGCGGGAATGAGGCCTGCGCCGGTTAAGGCCTTATTGCCGGGAAGAGCCCCGGCCCGGAACGGTGCGGGCCCGTCCTGCGGCGGCTGTATGGCATGTCTCGGAAAAAAGTTTTATTTTACAAGGACTCGCGTATCATGCCGCCCTATTCATTAACTTCTGTGTGCTAACCACATTATGTCTGACAGAATGCCACCCAGTCCTCCCCGTCCTCCCAAATTTCCCGGCTCCGGCAGGCCCGAATCCCCCAACTGGGGCGTGTGGGTCATGGTACTTCTCATTGTAGGCGTCCTTGCGTTTGGCTTTTTCACCCCTGAATCTTTCGGGTTGGGCCCCCGCAAGGAAAATCTGGAATCCTTTGAAGCCCAGTATAAAGCGGGGCGCGTGGTGCTGAACGACCCCAAGGCCCCCGTGGAAGTGGTGCTGAGCGAGAACGGTTCCGAAGGCGTTATTCACGCGCTGGTGTACAGGAAGGAAATTCAGCCGAAGGTGGAAATGACCCCCTTTGCGCTGACTTATTCCATGTCCCTTCCGGACCGCGACAAGCCTTTGCTGAATGAACTTTCCGGCTACAGGGTGGTGGAGAGCCCGTACCGGACGGAAGAGGGAAAGAATGTTTCCCTCATTCCTGAGGGAGCTCAGAAGCTTTCCGTGCCTGAATTCAACCGTCTGGCCCTGGAAGGCCGCATCGCCGGAGGAAAGGACGGCATCATCCTGGCGGAAGACGGCAACCAGAACGTGCTGGTCGGACAGATTGTCACCCGCATCTGGCCCGCGGCTACGGGAGACGCCTCCGTGGACAAACAGCGTTTTGAACGTGTGGAAGTGCCTTTTACCCTGGAGTTCCAGGGAGACCGCGTCAAGCAGCTGCTGGGGCCGGATACGAAGTTCAAGCGTGAATCCGGTTCCTGGGGCGGTATTCTGCTGAATCTGCTGCCCATCGTGCTCATTCTGGTGATTCTGTTCTTCATGTTCCGCGCGCAGAGCGGCGGGGCCCGGGGGGCCATGAGCTTCGGCAAAAGCCGGGCGCGCCTCATCTCCCCGGACAAGAACAAGGTGACGTTCAAGGATGTGGCCGGCATCAGCGAAGCCAAGGAGGAAGTGTGGGAACTGGTGGAGTTCCTGCGCAATCCGGAAAAATTCCGCGATCTGGGCGCCACCATTCCCCGTGGCGTGCTGATGGTCGGGGCGCCCGGTACGGGCAAGACTCTGCTGGCGCGTGCCATTGCCGGGGAGTCCAACGCTTCCTTCTATTCCATCAGCGGCTCGGACTTTGTGGAAATGTTCGTGGGGGTGGGTGCGAGCCGTGTCCGCGATATGTTTGAACAGGCCAAAAGGACGGCGCCCAGCCTGATTTTCATTGATGAAATTGACGCCGTGGGCCGCCAGCGCGGTTACGGCATGGGCGGCGGCAATGACGAGCGGGAACAAACGCTGAACGCCCTGCTGGTGGAGATGGACGGTTTTGAAAACAACTCCAATGTAATCGTGATTGCCGCCACCAACCGTGCGGACATCCTGGACCCGGCCCTGCTGCGTCCCGGCCGCTTCGACCGGCAGGTGGTGGTGAACCTGCCGGACGTCCGGGGGCGCGAACAGATCTTGCAGGTGCATGCCAGAAAAGTGAAGATGGCGCCCGGAGTCAGCTTTGAGCGGATTGCCCGCGGCACGTCCGGCTTTTCCGGTGCCCAGCTGGCCAACCTGGTCAATGAAGCCGCCCTGCTGGCCGCCCGCAAGGGGCTGAAGGAGATTACGGAGGCCGAATTGGAAGAAGCCCGCGACAAGGTCAGCTGGGGGCGTGAACGCCGCAGCCTGGCGATTAACGAACGGGGGCGCCGCATTACCGCCGTGCATGAGGCGGGGCATGCCATCTGCCTGTTGAAAACACCGCACAGCGAGCCGCTGCACCGGGTGACCATTGTTCCCCGCGGCGGGGCCCTCGGCATGACCATGTGGCTTCCTTCCGACGACAAGATGCACCAGCTCCGGTCCGAAATGCTGGACCAGCTCGTCGTGGCGATGGGCGGGCGCTGCGCCGAACAAATCGTTTTTGGTGATGTGACCAGCGGTGCTACCGGAGACATCAAGAGCGCCACCAACCTGGCGCGGCGCATGGTGTGCGAATTCGGCATGAGCGAAAAACTGGGGCTGATTGAGTACGGAGAACACCAGGGAGAAGTTTATATTGCCCGCGACCTGGGGACGCGTTCCCGCAATTATTCCGAATCCACGGCGGAGCTGATTGACTCGGAAGTCCGCTTCCTGGTGGACAGCGCTTATGAACGCGCCATGGCCATCCTGACGGAAAACCGGGACAAGCTGGACATTCTGACGGAGGCCCTGATGGAGTTTGAAACGCTGGAAGGTTCCCAGGTCATGGATATTCTGGAATACGGGGAAATGAAAAACCCTCCCGCCAGGGTGACTCCGCCCCCCATGCCTTCCGAAGTGGAGGAACAGCCCGGGAAGGATGATTCCGGCCAGAACGAGAAGAAAGAAGCTGAAGAGACCCGCGCGGACGGCGCTGAAGAACGGAAGATGGAAGAGGAACTGGAACAGGCGGAACGGGACCCCTTCTCCTACAATCCCGTTGATGAGTTCGGCAAGGACGGCGGAGAAAAGAAATAATTCAATAGAAACGAATCGAATATGGTAGCCAACGATGCGATGGAACTGGCCAGGATGTGCGCCCGCGCCGCGGATGACGCCAAGGCCGAAAATGTGCGGGTGTACGACTTGCGGGGCATGTCTTCCCTGACGGATTTCATGGTAGTGTGCACGGGGTTGTCCGTCCCCCATCTGCGCGCCGTCATCCGGGAGCTGGAAGAAGCCGTCCGGGAAAAGGCGGGAGCCCTCCCCACCTATGTGGAAGATACGCCTGTGGCATTGTGGTCCGTAGTGGACTACATTGACGTGATGGTTCACATCATGGGGCAGGAAACGCGCGAATTCTACGGTATGGACACCCTGTGGAAAGATGCCCCCGTGGTGGAATATTGACCCGTCTCCCATGCCTGAAATTTGGGGCCTCGTTCCGGGGCTTTTCCGGACGCAGCCCCTGTAATATTGCTTTCGGAGGGATGCCGGGGCAGGGGAGGCTCCGCGCCATCAAGCGGGTGGTGTCCGAGTCTTCGTGGTCAGGTTCATGCAGGAGTTTTGAACTTCTTTATGGCATTTCTGATTGGCTTGGGAGATGCAGGATGAGGTCAGGTTTTCTACATCGTCGTCGATATAAGCTCCCAGCATCCATTCCTCTTTCCGTTTCCACATCCGTTGCTTGCACCAGATCCGCGAGTCCGTCAATAATGATGACGATGCAGGGGGCGTTCAGGATGGCTCCGTGTTGCCATTCTTCCTCTTTTCCTGAAGATGGAGGCATCAAATTGCGAACATCTGCCTAGGCAAAGCAATGGTAGCGGCTCTCCTTTTCATTCACGCGCCGGTGCAGGATATGCGGCTCTTTCCCGGGAACCGTTGCTACGGGTGTTTCTCAAAAGAGAATCGGCCTGATGGATGGGTAACTGATATGGTTGGTTTGCTTTCCCTGGCGGGAGATGGTTAGGGGGTTAAAGGGCCGGGCGATGATAGCCGCCCCGTTGGGGATTCCCGGGGCAGGGATTTTGGGACATATCATGAATGGATTTGTAGGTTCTGCCGCAGTACTTACAGGTATAGCTGGATTTTTCCGAACCTTCGTAAAGGGAATGGAATCCTTTGTTTGTTCCTTCCGGATGACGGGGGCATTTGTTGCCGGTCAGTTCCCGGACGCTGGAATAGCGGCGTCCGCAGTATTCGCAATAATAGTTACTCATGGTTGTAATCAGTGTGTATTTTTATGTTTTTACCTCTTTTTGAGGATGTTTGTTATCAGGGTAGATGAAAAGCCGTATTTCTTTTCAGGAATGCGCGAAAGGCAGATGTTGCGGGGAAGAAGGATGGAGAATCGTTTATTTTCCGTTTTCTTCATTGAAGAACGGGGCTGTCAACCGGCTGTTGGGGAAGTTATTTGTTCGTTTAAGGATTGCCTACGATTTGGCTTTGAATTTCAATAATATCTTTGATAGGAATGACCATGTGAAGCCCTATTCTGTCAGCCACTTTTTGGCCTCCGGGGGCATCGCTGATATCCAGGAAAATGGCTGCCTTATCGGGATTCGCATAGGATTTGCAATAGGCAAAAGCATAAAACACTCTCGTTACCTTAATTCCGTCCTTATTGGCAATTTGGGCTTTTACCCGGTAGAGTTCGCTTTCATTGATGGAGTCAAGTACTTCCTGATAGTATGCATTGGGATTGTCATAATTTTTGTAATCGTCATTCAATCCGAGTTCCCGGTCCCTGTCGGGAAGGCATTTTTCCCTGGTTATCGAAATAATGCTATCCAGCGGAATTGTTGTTGAATCAATAGAATGAAAGTTCCCGTATTTGCCCATTTCAATAGATTTGATAAGAATGACTTCATTCTTATTTTCAAAGTCATATCCGAATGTCGTACAGGAATGTTTGACGACGCGTTCCCTCGATTTGCTGGTTACTTCGTAAGAATATGGATTGGCTGTCAAATCCACGTAATACTGCTTATGATTGTCAAAATCGGAAGGATCAATTTCTTTTAATGCCGCTTTCCAGTCGAAGGATTCCTGGGAGGCCTCTGTTGCTTGCGGAGTCAGTAGAGAGGCGGCCACGATGAATAGAATGGTGATGTATGGTTTCATTTCAGTTAGTATTTTCTAGTGGAGAAGACGCGTAATTTTTTTGCCGGATATGGGGAATCAATATTTTTCATCAGCAAATCCTGTGTGCCGGCTCGGTCTGGATACAATTTGGTTTTGCGTTTGTTTAAGTTTGTTCTGCGTTTGGCTGTTCTTGTGATTGGAGAGTTTTCTTAAGAGATATTGGGGCAAAAGATTCTCGCGATAAAGATGGGAGGGCATCCTGATGGGATTCCGTCACAAGCCATATTTTAATGCGGGGTAAATAACTTCAATAGGGTATTTGGAAAAAATTAAGTGTAAATCATCAGGGCCTGATTTTAGGGTTAATTCAATAACGCAGTAATTCTCTATATTTTTTAATTTTTTTACGGAATCATGCAAGAATGGCCTTGCTGTAATATTTTCAAGAATATTCTGACTTTTGGTATTCAGTGAATTGAGGATGTAAAACCGTAAGATAAATGAAATAAGACTAAAGTAAATAATTCCGTTTTTCATAATCAATTTCGGTATTATTTCTTTTGGCGTTGACGGAATAAATCGCTTTGAGTCTTCCTTTTTAATCATTACGGAACAGCCAATCCTTTATGGTTGCCGTCTCAATGCCGACGCTGGCGAATAAAAACGGCATCATCAATTACTCTAGTAAGCAATAGCGGAAAAAGAGCTGGAAATGATTAAAATACGGTTTTTACAGGAGCCTGTGGCGCAGGAGTTTCTGATGGGGGAGAATTAGTCTTGAAGGAGTTCGTCGGCGCTTCTTAAAAAATCATCGAAACTGCGGAATCGCGGGAAAGAGGGATTTCCCCGGGAAATGGGGTTGATGCATTTGTCCTGAATATATTCGTCAAGGCGGCGTCCGGTGCATCTTTCCCCTCTTTGTATCAGGTTGTCCAATTCGGAATTGATGGCATCTGACATCATTATAAAATATCTGATATGGCTGCGTTCTTTCACCAATTGCTTATATTCCTCTGAGGGCGTATGGTGCCCTCGTGGGGTATGTCGTTTGGAGGTCGTTGCGGCAATTCCCAGGGACAGGGAAAACAGGCCCCAGAAGATCCATTTGATATGTTTGGCTGTTTTCATTTTTGGTGTGTTAAAAAGCGGAAATATTCGTATTTGATGCAGGTCGCAGGGAAAGAGAAGTCAGAAGATATTCTTTTTTCCGGATGATTGTTTGTTGCGCCTTTTCCAGTTTTTGAAAATAGTTCCGCATGTCCTCCTCTAAATTGGCTTGTTTATTTTGCAGGGCGATCATCTGTTGAGAGGAACCGTTGGATATGGCTGATATGATAAATACGATAAGAAGAGAGGTGGTGATGGCCACGCAGCCAAAGATGTACCCTCCGCGCAGCTGGAGCTGTTTAACGGGAGGATAAACCTGGAATTCAGCCGGAGGATTTTTTTCTCCTCGGGTGTATTCGTTCAGATTATCCAGCGTGACCGGTCCGGGTTTTGGAGTAAATAGGAGAGCCGGATTCTTGACGAGCGAGAGGGTGAGCTTGTAAACGATCAGCTGCAGCAATCCCAGGAGGATCAAGAATACAATAGAGATTGCCGCTCCGTCATCTAATTGCATGATGACGAGGCTTATGCAGATTGGAATATAGGCCCACAGGAGGAAATTGGCTGTACGCAAACTGTACTCCTCTTTCAGGGAGTCATTGAATTGATTCCATTTTTTCAGGGGAGAGCGGGAAAGCTGTTTGATGATCTTTTCAGACTTATCCTTTTGTTCGGCGTAGTAGTTGGCTTCTTTTCCGTCTCGATTCCGTTCGTCGTATTGGCCGTCCCGGCGGACAAGCAGCGGATAGCTGGAAAAATCTTTGATTTTTTCATCAGCCAGTTGCACCTGGGCTGTGTGAAAAAGGAATTGTTGTTTTTCCTGTTCGGTTAACCAGAAGTCTCCCGGATCATGGTGGAGGCCTTGAATGGTTGCTTTATTTTCTTTCTGAATTTTCCAGGATTTGAGCAGATAGCTGGCAGGCCGGAAAATGAGGTAAACTGCGATAGCGAAAATGATGGCGCTGATAATTTTGGCCATCCAGTCTGTTTCCTGTTTGTTTGCCATAGTAGCGGTGGTGGTTGTGTTGTTTATTTGTTTTTGAGTGACGTGAGTAATTTTTGGATGGCCTCATAGGAGATGAAATGCCCGATGCCCAGCCCCGTTCCGGGCCAGCCCAGATGAAGCCTGACCCCATGTTTGTTTGCGGTTATTTTGCGTCCGGTCGTTCCTGTGGTCAGAGAGAGTTCTCCCTTGGAAATGTTGAGCCACAGGATTCCCGGAATAAGGGGAATACGTCGGTAAAATCTGATGAACATTGGGAAACGTAAAAGTTGAAGGGGATATGGAAATGATAGCCGCAATCTCTTCCGATGCAAGGCCAAATCCCCTATTTTGGGGGATTTGGCCTTGCGGGAATGTTGGGGTTTGCCGCTATTGAACGATACTTTCCTACAAGCAAATTCCGTGCCAGATTTTTCGGAAAGTGTGGAAGTATTGGAAATACAGGGAGTCTGGCTGCTGAAAGGCAAAAGATATGTTTCCGGAATGGATAAAAAATGCCCGCCCCGGCAAATTATTGGCCGGGGCGGGCAGAGGCGCTGTTACTCCTAATGAATTGCTTTTCAGAAAGAATGATTAATGTCCTGTTCCCGTGGAGAATATATAGGCTGCCATTTTGTCGGTGAGTTCTCTTCTTCTGTTTTCAGCAGCTTCTTTATTCCAGGAGGAAACGCAATCCGCCAATGCCTGCACAGTTTTATAGACACTTTGTCTATAACATTCCTCTTTTTTACTATGCTTGTTGTTGATGGATCTATTCAGACTGGATTCCAGCAGAACCAGGTTGCCGAGTTTGTTCAACTCTTCTCCCCAATCTTTCCTCGTCTTCTCCGGGTCTATTTCATCTCTGGAACATTGGATATGTTCTATATCGGTTGGATGCCTGAAGAGTTGTGCAAGGGGAATTTGGGGATTCTGGAGATATTCACACAGGAGGCAAACTAAACGCTTCCATTTACTGTAACCAGCGATTTCTTGGTCGCAGGCCTCTTCGAATGAGTTTCGGTAGTCTTTTGTATATTCATTCAGAACGGAAAATATATCAGCTCCGGCAGGAGAAGAGAGTTGCAACAATATATCGTGCAATTCTTTAATAACCTTGTTAACCTGTTTAGCCCAGCGCAGGCTTGGCGGGATGAGCATCTTGAATAGATCTTCTGTGAAATTCTGTAGTTGTTGAGGAGTTATCCGTTCAAAGAAAAGAGCGATAATAGCGTAATCATGAACAAACCTCCCGTAGCGGGTTTTCCAGATGAAATTTTTAAGTATTCCATATGTTTCATTTTTCTCAAGTAAATCGCATGAAATTGCATAACAGTCATACAATTTGTTGAGATCATTCAATGTGAGCAAATTCTCGTTCTGGGAAAATTTATACTTGTCAAATTCTTTATACGGATTTGTCTGAAGGGCTGTACCAAAGAGGCGATCAAAGAAAATCTGGTGTCCCATACGATATGCTTCAATATCAAGTCCGTTTTTTGCGATGAGTACACGCTGGTAAGTCGATAAAAGATCATCCATGCTAAATGAAGGCTTTTCCGGATGATCCCTTTTTCGATTGTCTATGGATTGATAAATTTCTGAAATTTTATTGAAAATATCATCATCATCTTCGCAGATATGTGTGCGGTAATCGTAAAAACGGATTTTGAACAAGTCAGAAGTTCCAAGATCTAGCCCTGTCGTGTTGATTGTATCAAAAATCTTTAACGTTTTTGAAAGGCTTGCGTGTGTTTCAATGACGATGAATTGGATATTTTTCGTGATGAAATTTGATAATTTATTTAATGTATCTTTGTTTGGGAAGAATTCCTGAATAAGGCGATGGAGTTCTTCCGCGTTTTGTAAATATTTATTTTGTTTTTCCCACTCAATTTTCCCACTCAATTTTTCCACATCTCTTACGTCAAAAAAAAACTCATCCAGATCTTTTTGAGCGGAACCTCTGTTTACATGAGTATATAGGATAGTTTTGAATTTTTCATTGAAATCGTTTCCTGTCAAAACGTCCAGAACACATTGGAGAATAAGAAACGTGGTCAGACGTTGTTGTCCGTCGATAACGTCATAAGAACGTTTCTTGCCATCGGGATCTAAAGGAACAGGAGCCGAAAGCTGGATCGTACCCATGAATACGGGTTCCTGTTTCTTGAAGGCATCAAATAGATTTTCTATCAGGGATCTTAATTCGTCATTTCCCCATGAATAGGGGCGTTGGTAAATGGGGACATGATAGCGGACTTTTCCGGAAAATAATTTGGAAAGGTCTTCTGTTTTGCAATCCAGCTTAAAGCTGTTTTTGGAGCTTTTGTTTTTTAATTCCATCCAGGATTCGATCACTGGTGCAGCGTTAGCGTGTCTGCAGAAACGTTTCTGCGGATCATTTCCATATTTATTTTGGGAACGGTCGTGTTCGGGAAGCAGGAATAGCTCTGCTTTACAGATGGCTGTGCCGTTCCCATCGATATACTCCCTATCGCACGCGCAGAAATGAATTTTGCTTTCCTCATAAGAGGAAAATGGGCTTAGGCATTCTCCGACAGCTATTGGTATTTTTCCGTCCGTGATGATGAGAAGATCCCCCTTTTTTACTTTACGCCAATCTCCTTTTTTCGCATTGTCCGATGCTCCTCCAAAAAAGACGCAACCGTAATTTAAGAACAAATGAAGAATGGATTCTCCATTGTTTCCCCAGTTAGAGCCAACTTTCCACACGTTTTTTTCTGAACACATTGTTTTGATCTAATGGTTTTAGTTTTTTTATGATAAATTTTTCCCAGTTAAGGTCAAGTCTGCGTTCTCCCGAAACGGGGGATTTTGTTGGAATTTCATTTGACTTGTTTTTTAGTTTTTGATATTGTGTTACGGATAGGTCTTTACCTCCAGCGGGGGCTGCACCGTCATGCTTATTTCTTTCCAAAGATGCATTTGTCTTTTCATTGTTTCCGGGAACAGGAGCTTGCCTCCCGCATGGCGATAGGCGGAAAGGATGGCGGTCATTTGCGCGTCGCGTTCCTGTATGCCGGCTTCGTCCATGGGAAATCCCTTGCGAAATGAAGCGGCATGTTTCCTGAGAGTTGAATTCATGACGTGCTGCCAAAGAATTAAAGAACTGAAGTCCTGCTGCAATTCCGGCTTTTCCAGGGGGAAGCCCGCCTCCAACCATAGATAGGTGAGGGTGCGGAAGGGGAAACTTTCCAGCGTATGTCTTTCCGCGGCCGCCAGGATATGGGCGATGGTTTTTTCCGGGTGGCGCGCCGGGATGGAGTGCGCATGGAGGAGCCGGACCAGCTCATACAAATCACCATCATCTGCGGGGGTTTCTTCCGGTTCCTGCAATTCATATTCCCTCGGATGAACTGAAAAATGAGAGGTTCCTGGCTTGTTCCCCTTTTGTTGTTTGAGCCCGGCCAGCGCTTCCGCCAGCACATCCCAGGCATTGAGGCCTGCCCGGTTATGGGCAAGCGGATCAGCTCCCTGCCTGAGAAGCCTTTCCGCGGCATAAAAGTTCCCGTAGCGGCAGGCTTCCAAAAAAGGGGTATTTCCCCTCCCATCCGTGACGTCCGGTTGAAAGAAGTTCATCAGGAATTGTTCGCTATAAAGGGGTAGCAGGGTCCAGGGGGTGGAACATCTCGCCAGTTCGTGAAGAAGAGTCCTTCCATGATAGCGCGCCTGCATATCCAGGCGCAGATCCGCTGCGGCGAGGATGCCCAGACAATCCCATCCGGAGTGCATGGCGGCAAATAAGGTGATGAGTTGCTGCTCATCCGGGATAAAGGAATCGCGGGATAACATGGCGGAGAGCCCTGAGCAGGGATGTGGAGAGTCAACCAGTTCATGAACAATGGCGGAACGGCCCAGTTTGTCGCACTGCCAGGGATTCGCGCCCGCCTGGATCAGGGAGGCGTGGAATGTTGCCGGTTCCCCGCAGCAGCACATTAACGGCGTTTGACCGTTTTTGTCCGGAAGGTTGACGTCGGCCCCATGTCTGATGAGTTCCCTGACCATGACTAAATTCCCGGATTGGCATGCTTCCAGCAGTGGAGAATCCCCCGTATCGGGACGTTGAATGTCCAGATTGGTATCCGGGTGTTTGCTCATCAGCAGTTCCATGAATTCCCGAATCAGTCTGCCGGAGCAGTCTCTCCGGGCCAGGATGTGCAGAAATGAGTCTTTTTCCCAGAATAACGCGTTGTCTTTATCAAAGGGGGCTCCGGGTATATCCCCCCGGACTCCGGCCTGGAGCATGTAGCGGACGATGCCCCATTGACCGGACATGGCGGCGAAGGCCAGGAGAGTCAGGCCATGATGGTATCTGCCGTGCAAGTTGGCTCCGCACCGTTCCAGAATGGATAAATACCGAATGGATGAGTTTCCCCTGATGTGGTCAAAGATAAAGAACTCCACGGCGATTTCTCCATAGTTCATGAACTGGTGTTCTTCCCCTTTTCCTGTTGTGAGAAAGATGTTCCGGGCGGATAGTTCTTCCTCGGAGCACGTGAAGAGCGCACGAAAGATTTTTTTACGAAGCGGGCTGGCCTTTTTACAGGGGAAAAACAGCTTGTGCCAATCGATGATGTAGCGCCGGTTGCGTTTGATTCCCGTCTTTTCCGGTTTATCCAGCGTGCAGGCCTGATCAAAATGTTCTTCGATGCCCGGCTCCGGAGTTTCCCGGAAGGGAAGAAGGACAAGGCGGTTGTTGTTATCAAGGGCAATCTTCCTCGGGTGATTTTTCTCATCCAGTTCCGTGGACAAGTCCCGGGCGGAGGCAATGATGGAGCTTTTCAGATGTTCGGAAAGGGATTCCCAGTCTTTTTCTTCCAGGAGAAGCTTTTTTCGCCCGGAGTTTTTCCGGGAGGGGAGGTGCGGGTTATTGTTCTTCATAATGCGGAGTGTTTTCAGCAGAGCGATGAATGATTCCCCTGATTTGGGGGATTACGTAAAGATCAGCTAGGATGTTACTATGCAAAGAGATCGCAACAGCATTCAGGAAGAATCTCTGAGAGCGTTTTTGAGGAAAAAGCGCCTTGAGAAGGGATATTCCCAGCTGCAGCTGTCTCTGATGCTGGACAACACCAGGACATTTGTTTCCAAATATGAGTCCGGGGAGCGCTACCTGACTTTTACGGAGGTGGTGTTGATTTGCCATTTGCTGGATGCTGACCCCTGTGAAATCGCACGCAGGCTCCATCCTTTGCTGGACAGAAACGGAGGGTGGAAAGGAACAAGGCGATAAGCGCCGTTTTATTGAGCTGGGAAGATGCATCGTTTTCTTTCCCAGCAAAAAATGTGCCAGCCAAAAGGAGGGGGAGTTTTCTCTCCAGAAGGGAGGGGCTTAATCAAAGAAGGTTGGATTAATTTTAACCAGATGGTGGTTTTATATTGACCGGCAGATGCTGTTTTTGTTCCTCTATTGGAGAGGAAACGGAACCGTTTTCATGTGGTACGTTATTTGCTGAAGATCTGAAAATGGGAGTAAAGATGAAGATAACTGTCTTTGATATGGAAACATGCAGTTGTGTTACGGCGTTCTCTATCCTGTGGAATTGTCGTTTTTTAAAGGGAGCGGGGCAGGTGAAGAGCTTCATTTCTCCGGGGTATCCGTATGAAGTTGTTTACGGGAAACTCCGGATGCCAGAGAAAGAGCGCGGCATGCTCCGGAATGCGGGTTTGGATAGAAACGGTTTTGGAAAGAAGAGGCCATGAGCAGGGGACAATCATTGATTATTGTCGGATACGGATACGCGGATTGTCTGCTTGGTGGCGCGATTATGGCGCTGAAAGAAAAGGGGGAAGGAAGGGAGCCGGAGTTAAGGTTTTCTTCCATGAGCGGGCTGGCGGGAGTGTTGGCAGGAGTTCTGCTTCAGGAAAATTTGCCTGGAGTTATTTATCTGGTAGGAATTGGCTTGGGCAGGAACAGCCGGCAGCTGGCGGAAAAAATCAGGTTGCTGGGAAGGGCGGGAGTGCGTGTGGTATGGCTGAGCAACCAGGAAATGGGGGAACAGGAAAAGTCCTGTTTGTCCGGATTGATGGAGGAAAGGATAGGCGACTGCGACCTTTACTTTACGGAGATGGTGTACCAGTTGTGCGCCCCTTGGGGAAGACAGGAGGATTTGGCGAGATACCTGGCGAAAGCCGGGCGGCAGGAGGATCCTGATTGGGGCCGGATGTTGGAATTGGCCCAAACTGCCGGATTTGTCAACCGGGTAATGCGGGCGGGCGATGATCATGGCATGAAAGTCCTGGCTCAATATTTAAACGATTTGCTGAGCCGGAGAGCGGGAGGCGAGTCTGCCGCCATGCGCCGTTATGTGGATTTATTCCGATTATATGGACACCGGGAGATCAAGGGCAGGAGCATAGCTGTTCAGCATTTAAAAGAGATGATTATCAAGGCCGCTCCCGTGGATGACGTGCGCGTCATGATTCTTGGTGAATTCAGTACGGGCAAGGAAAGCGTGGCTGTACACCTGCATCTTAATTCGCGCCGTTGGGATCAGACTTTCCTTTCTTTTAATTGCGCTTCGTCCAACCCCGGGCTGCTGGAGGCGACTTTTCTGGGATATCGCAAGGGAGCTTTTACGGGAGCATCCGGAGATAAAAAAGGGGGGGTTCGAACTGGCCTGCGGCGGTACTCTGTTTCTTGATGAAATCGGGGATTTGCCGTTGGAGTCCCAGGGAGTTCTGCTGCGTATTCTTGAAGAGAAACGCCTGCTGCCTTTGGGCGGGGCCAGAGAGGTAGAGGTAAATGTGCGCCTGATTACTGCTACCAATAAAAATTTATGGCAAATGGCGAAGGAAGGGACATTCCGTGAAGATTTGCTGTTTCGTCTTCAGGAGTTTACTATTACAACTATTCCTCTCAGGGAGATGATGGAAGATATTGCGGAAATAGCGGATGCCTTGTGGAGAGGGAGAAAAGGCGTCCCTTTGCCTTATGGGGCGGTTGAAGTGTTGATGTCTTATTACTGGCCAGGAAATGTGAGGGAATTGTCCAATTTTTTGAAATATGCTGACGTCATGGGGCATGGGAACTGGAGGGATGTGCTGAGCCGGTATTTGGAGAATCGAGGGACAGAAGAAAAAACGGAGGGTGAGGATATCCCCGGGGTGATGCCTGTCCGGCTGGATGAGCTGACGGCCTGGCAATGCGAGAAAATTTACCAACAATGCGGCAGCATCAGCCGTGCCGCTGAAATGCTGGGGATTCAGAGGGCGACGCTTCGCAGGCATTTGCTGAAAAGGGGAAGTAAGGCGGAGTAGCCGGGGCGGAAACTGACCCTGTTTTATGATACAGGTGTTTGCTGGATATTCTCATCCTGCCCTGGCCTGATTCCAACCTTGCCTTGAAGCCGCAATCGGATTACTCTTTCACCGTTATTTATGAGTAGTTCCGGACCTGCCTCAACCCCGATGATGGATCAGTACCTTCGCATGAAGAAGGGCTTGCCGGAAGACGTGCTGCTGTTTTTCCGGCTGGGGGATTTTTACGAAATGTTTTTTGAGGACGCCAAGGAGGCCTCCGCCATTTTGGGCCTGACGCTGACCAAGCGCCACGGCATTCCCATGTGCGGGGTGCCCCACCACAGCGCGGAAGGGTATATCGGACGGCTGGTGAAGGGAGGAAAGCGGGTGGCTATTGCGGAGCAGACCACCATTCCGCAGCCGGGCAAGCTGGTGGAGCGGGAACTGACCCGCGTGATTTCCGCCGGAACCCTGGCGGATATGAATTTGCTGGATTCCTCCCGCCATAATTACATTGTGGCGTTGTACAAGGACAAGAAGCGCTTCGGCCTGGCATGCGTGGACCATACCACGGGGGAATTTTCCGTGGCCCAGTTCGAACACATGGATTTGCTTCTGGACGAGCTGTCCCGCATCAATCCCTCCGAACTCCTGGTCAGCGACGAGCAGACGGACTGCTTCCCCGGAACCCACCCCACGCTTTATTACGACGGATATACTTTTCTGCCTTCCACGGCCATTCCCAATTTGCTGAACCATTTCCGGGTGCATTCCCTGGACGGTTTCGGCTGCGGGGAGATGACCGCCGCCCTGGGGGCGTCCGGCGCGGTGCTCCATTATCTGGGCTACCAGCTCCGCCGCCCCACGGACCACTTGCGCCGCATTTCCGTGCGCGCCACGGAGAACGCCGTGCTGATTGACCAGGCCAGCCAGAGGAATCTGGACCTGGTGGATTCCCGCGGCGGCGTGAAGCTTTCCCTGCTGGGGACCCTGGACAGGACGAGCACCCCCATGGGCGCGCGCAAACTCCGGGACTGGCTGCTCCACCCCCTGTGCGATCTGGAAAAGCTCCTGGCGAGGCAGGAGGTGATCGCCGTTCTGCTTCAGGAACCCTACCTGATGAGCAAGCTGAGGGAGAGCCTGAAGAATGTGCGGGACATGGAGCGGCTGACGGGGCGCATTTCCCAGGGCGCCGGGAATGCCCGCGACCTCCAGGCGCTGGCTTCCTCCCTGGCGCGCATTCCCGCGCTCAGGGATGATCTGGAATCCCTGCCCGGCGGCGGGGACATGCTGGAGAGCATCCGTTCCCGCATGGGCTGCTTTGATGAGCTGGTGGATTTGCTCCAGCGCGCCCTGGTGGATGAACCTCCCGTGACCATCAAGGAGGGAGGCATCATCAGGGAAGGGTACCATGCCGGTCTGGATGAATTGCGTCTGGCTTCCCGCGACGGGAAGGAGTGGCTGGCACGGCTGCAGGAGAAGGAGCGCAAGCGCACGGGAATTGATTCCCTGAAAATCCGCTTCAATAACGTCTTCGGCTATTACATTGAAGTAACGAAGAGCCATTACGATAAAGTGCCCCCGGATTACCAGCGCAAGCAGACGCTGGTGAATGCGGAACGCTTTATTACCCCGGAACTCAAGCAGATGGAGAATACCATCCTGGGTGCGGACGAGCGTTCCCGCCAGGTGGAGTATGAGCAGTTCCTCCTGTTGCGCGAGGAAGTGGGGCGCCACATTGACGATATCCAGATTACGGCGGATGCCATGGCGGACCTGGACGTGCTGCTGGGGTTGGCGGAGGGGGCCCAGCAGTACCGGTACTGCCGCCCCATTCTGGACAATTCCATGACCCTGCGCATTGTCAATGGCCGTCATCCCGTTATTGAGCAGAATGTTTCCGGCGATGTGTTCGTTCCCAATGACGCTTTTCTGGAACCGGAGGAAAACCGCCTTATTCTGCTGACCGGGCCCAATATGGCGGGCAAGAGCACCTATATCCGCCAGGTGGCCCTGATTACGCTGATGGCCCAGATTGGAGCGTATGTGCCGGCGGAGTCCGCCCATATCGGTTTGGTGGACCGCATTTTCTGCCGCGTGGGAGCCAGCGACGACCTGGCGCGCGGCCAGTCCACCTTTATGGTGGAGATGAGCGAAACCTCCCTGATTCTGAATAATGCCACGGAGCGCTCCCTGATTATTCTGGATGAAATCGGGCGAGGCACGGCCACTTTTGACGGGCTTTCCATTGCCTGGGCCGTGGCGGAGTACCTGCATGACGAGCTGAAGTCCCGCACCCTGTTCGCCACGCATTATCATGAGCTGACGGATTTGGCCAATTCCAGGCAGGGCGTGCAGAATTACAATGTGGCCGTGCGCGAGTGGAAGGAGGAAATCGTGTTTCTGCGCAAGATCGTGCCGGGGGCGGCGGACAAGTCCTACGGCATCCAGGTGGCCCGACTGGCCGGCATGCCTGCCGTCATTGTGGACCGCGCCAAGGCCATCCTGTCCCATCTGGAGATGAATTCCACGCGCCCCCGGAGGAAGGAGCGCTCCCGGCTGGCGGAACCGAGAGCCAAGAATACGGATATGGAAGGCGATATGCCTGCCGGGGAATATGCTCAGCTGGAGTTGTTCTGATATGCCTCTGCTTTCGGATACAATCGGCGGCCTGCATTTCGCCGCCATTGATTTTGAATCCGCCGGCGCGGCCCGGGGGGAGACGGACCAGCCCGTCCAGATAGGCATAGCCGCATGTTCCTGTCTGGAGGACGAGCCTGAGTTGTGGACTTCCTATATTGCGGTGGAGAAGCCGGTTTTATGGTCCGCCTCCCAGGTGCACGGCATTACTACGGAGATGCTGGCGGATGCCCCGTCTTTTCCCTCCCTGTGGCCGGAGATACGTTCCCGGCTGGGGCAGGCCGTGGTGGTGGGGCATAATCCGGCCACGGAACGGAAGTTCCTGCGCCGGTTTCCGGGCCACGGCTTCGGCCCGTGGCTGGATACGCTGGCCCTGGGCCGGATGTGCGTTCCCGGTCTGGCGGATTATTCCCTGTCTTCTTTGTGCGGCGCCCTGGGGCTGACTTGTTCCGTGGAGGCTCTGCTTCCTTCGCGCCGGTGGCATGACGCTTTGTATGATGCGCTGGCAAGCCTGCTGATTGTCCGTTTTCTGGTAAAGGAATTGAATTTGTCCGGCCAGCCCCTGGAGGTATTGGGCAAGGCGGTGAGAACATGATTTTCCCGGCAGGGGAAAGAATGCTTTTCCGGGCCGCGTATTCGGAAAAAGATGAATGCTTCTGTTTTTTCCGCCGCTTTTTTATTGCTGTCCCTTGCTTCTTCTGCCGTGTATGCGGCACCTTCAGATGAGGTTCCGGATCCGCCCGATGTTCCCAAACTGAATACCCAGCCGTGGGTTCCGGCCCGTTACAAGGCGGTCCGGGAAAATTTGCTGGGGAAGGAATGCGGCATTCTGTTCGTGGGGGATTCCATTACAGAATGCTGGGAACGGGAAGGAGCCGCGCTGTGGAAGAGGCTGTTCGTGCCGATGAAGGCGGTCAACTTCGGAGTGAGCGGGGACAGGACGGACAGCATGCTGTGGCGCATGGAAGATACGGAACTGGCAGTCAGGACTTCTCCGCGCTATTGCATTTTGCTGGCCGGGACGAATAATATCGGCCTGTGGAAAGGGAGGCAGCCCGCGGAGCAGACGGTGAAGGGCATCCGGGAGATAGCCGTACGCCTGCTGAAGAGATTTCCGGAGGCCCGTTTGATCCTGATGGAGGTGACTCCCTACGGCCCCGATCCCGATAGCCCATTGCACAGGAGGCAGGAGGAGATTAACCGTTTGCTGCGCAGGCTTGAGCTTCCGAGGACCACTATTTTATCCATTAACGGCAGCCTGCTGAAGCCGGACGGGACGTTCAGGGAGGGCATGTTCAAGGATCATGTCCATTTAACGGAGAAGGGTTATCAGGCATGGGCGGACGCGTTGCTGCCGCTGTTGAACGGGGAAGGGTAAGCTTTCCCCGTTTTCCTGCTGCCCGGCATGGCCTGGAGGGAGGGCGGCGGATTGCCGCCCGCATGACAAGATGTCCTAGCGTTCCATTTCCTTTTCCAGGAATTCCAGCAGGTAGGCCGGGGACAGGAGTTCCCTGGTGACGGCTGGTTTTCTGCCGGGAAGATACAGGGCATTGACGGGAACGGCCGTGCGCCCCAGGTTTTTAAGTTCCTGGTCAATGGCGGGGTTCGTGCGGGTCTTGTCCGCCTTCATCATGACGATGCCATATTTTTTGAAAGCGGCCAGCACTTCATCCGTATAGGAGGCCTTGTTGACCTGGCAGGTGGAGCACCAGCGGGCCGTGAAGTCCACATAAACGGGTTTCCCCCCGTCCAGGGCGGCCTGCATGGCTTCCGGGCTCCAGGGTATCCAGATGTTTCCTTCCTCCTGAAGGGAGGGTGCTGCGGCAGCGGAGGACTCCGCCGCCCCGGGGGCGGAACCGCGGCCGAACCAGGCTGCTCCTTCCGGCGGGAGCATGTAGTACAGGCCGGCCAGCAGGAAGATTACGGAGAAGACGCCTCCCGTGATGCGGGACTTTCTGCTGCGGTACATGGGGCACCATCTGCCGTATACCCAAAAGGCCATGGAAAACAGCACAAGCCCGAAGAAGAGGAACAGGATGTCCTGAGGATGGTTTTCAGCATCAAAGAAGGCCATGTAAATCCAGAGGAAGTAGGCGGCGGTGCCGAACATCAGGAAGGACATGGACTGCTTGAAGGATTCCATCCATGCGCCGGGTTTGGGCAGGTATCTGGTCAGGACGGGAAAGGCTCCCAGAATGATGTAGGGAAGGGACATTCCAAGCCCCATCATGGTCAGGCAGAGCACAATGCCCAGCGGCGGCTGGAGCATGGCCGCGCCGATAGCCTGGCCCAGGAACGGAGCGCTGCACGGGGTGGAGATGACCGTAGCCAGGGCGCCGGACCAGAAGGAGCCGGCATAACCCTTCCGGTGCTGGAGGTCGTTGCCCATGGTCGTGGCTTTGACGCCTATTTCAAAGACGCCGAACATGCTCAGCCCCATGGCGAGCATCAGGCCCAGCAGGCAGAAATTCACCCAGGGGTTTTCAAACCAGAACGCCCAGTTGACAACGCCCTCCGCGCCGCGGCCCAGCCAGAAGTCTCCGCTGAACACGCCGGGGCCGGCTGGGGCGCTCCAGTCAAACATGTTCGCTTTCAGCGCAATCAGAATGGCAGTAATGATCCAGAAAGAAATCAGGATGCCCAGTACGAAGGTAAGGGAGTGGGCCAGCACTTTTTTCCGTTCCCCCCCTCCCAGCTGGACGAATCCCATAATCTTGAGGCCGATTACCGGGAAGACGCACGGCATGACATTGAGGATGATGCCGCCGATGAACATGAAGAACATGATTTCCCCCAGGCCCATCAGCGGAGGAGCGGGGATGGAAGCGGAAGATTCCGGGGCGGATTCCGTTCCGGCGGCTGTTGCCTGAGATTCCCCGGAGAAGGGGCGGTCGTCCGCGGTGATGATGATGCCTTCCCTGCCGGCGCGCAGGATGCCGGAAAGGCTGGTCAGCGGTTTCCCCCTGTCTGCATCCGGCAGGTTGTTGGGGTAAAGGCCGTCCGTGGTGTCATTGAATTGCATGGACAGCTCATAATTGGAGTCATCCAGTTTTTTGAAGATTTGGGGAGTGGTAGGGTTGATTTCCCCCTGATTGCAGAAAAAATAGACGGAATCCTGCGGAACGGGGCGTCCGTTTGTCCTGAGGTGCAGGGTGACGGTTTTCCCTTCCTGGGAAATCCGGGCTTTCAGCCCTTCCGCCCAGTCGGGGGCGGCAAGCCCTGCCATGTTCCCGGTCAATTCCGCCGCGTCAGGGGCTGTCTGCCCGTCTCCGCGCTTCAGTGTGACGCTGAAGTTTTTGGTTTCCGGGGCGGCGCACTGTTCCGCGCACATTTGCCATGTCATGGTGGTGGTGAACGTCGCTTCCGGGGGGGCATCCTTTTCCGGAGTCACCCGGAACGCCATTTTGGCTTTTCCGCTGTATCCGTAAAAATCCACAAGCCCTTTCCCCAGTTCTGGGATTTGCCAGAAGGGGCCTTCCACCCGGAAGCCGGGCACAGGCTGGAAGGCGGCTTCCATGGGAAGGCCCACGGTTCCCGGATTTTTGTAGTAAACGTGCCAGTGGTCCGGCAGCGCCAGCTCCGTCACGATGACGAAGGAGGCTTCTCCATAGGAGGTGACAGTGGCCTTGGAGGAACCGGATGTCTGGGGCGGACCAAAGTTTCCCGCTTCCCCGAAGCTCATGCCTCCGAAGTCCTGGGCCTCCCCTGTGCTGAAACACCCGGCGATAATGCCCAGGCAGCCGACGGCTGCTTTCAAAAAGTTTCTCATAGCAAAGGCGGTTACCATAAAGAACGGGGGGATTCAATGTTTGTGTGTTGCATGGCGGGGAGCCTTGTATAAAATAAGGCCATGGTAAAAACTAAAACGACGTACGAGGGCGGCCTCCATTGTTCCATGGTTCATGAACCTTCCGGGGCCACGCTTTCCACGGATGCCCCCGTGGACAACAACGGCAAGGGCGAGTCCTTTTCCCCCACGGACCTGGTAGGAGCGGCGCTTGCCGGCTGCATGAGCACGATCATGGGCATTGTTGCCGAACGTAAGGGGATTAATCTGGAAGGCATGACGGTGGAAGTGGCCAAACACATGAATGCGGATCCCCGCCGTATCGGCAAGCTGGAAGTCGTCATTACCGTTCCTCTTCCGTCCGATTATCCGGACAGGAAGCTGCTGGAACAGGCTGCTCTGAGCTGCCCGGTCAAGCACAGCCTGCACCCTGATATTGAAATACCCATTACCTGGAAATGGGTTGGCTGACCGCTTCCGTGTTTTCTTGAGACCGCCTGTGAAAACAGGCGGTTTTTTTGTGATGTTAAAAAATGTTGGAAAAATGCAATAATAGTTGAGTATGCTTGACTTATATATTTTGGTTGTGCATTTTTCCGGGGATGAAAAAGTTGTTTCCTGTCTTGTTGCTGATTCCTGTGACGGTGTGCGGATTGTTGTCCGGGTGCGGCGGAGGTTCGGGAAAATCCGGAGACGACGGGAACACTTCCCTGAGCGGACAGCAGGTAAGCCTGTTTGAGGGAGGAAGCATCTTATTCCAGCTTCAGTTCAGCGGGCAGGACGTGGATGTTATCAGAATGGATACAAGAGCTGTGTACGACGGGGTTTATACGTACCGGTTCAATAGCGGGGAGAATGCCGGCGTATTGAATATTGCTCCGGCTGCCAACAGCAGCTCCGCCTGTACCATGGCGAATGTGAACATTGCCTTTGACGACGCCGGGCGGAATGCGGGCGTCATTACTTCGGGCACCATTACGGAAACCGGTCTTGATTTGGACCCTGCCATTGACGGCGTTCCCCGCTCCATGGCCGGTTGGACATGCCGCGTGCACCGGGACTGATTTTCCGGGCATCAGCTGTCCAGGACAAGGGGGAAGTGCCGGCTGAGAGGATAGTCCGTAACCTGGATCAGTTCCACACCGTAAAGGCTGGCGATGGCAGGAGCTTCGGATTTGTCATAAGGCTCACAGTAATAAATGGTTTTTACGCCATGGGCACACAGCGCCTGCATGCATGAGGTACAGGGCATCGTAGTGCATGCCACCACCTTGGCTTCCCCCCTCCGGAACAGGCTGCACAGGTTGATTTCCGCATGCAGCATGTATTTCTGGCGTTCTTCCCGGCTGGCCCAGAAGGTGTCCTGAGCCTTGAATCCGGGATACAGTCCGTTGTAGGCGGTGCCGATGACGCGGTTGTCCGCATCCAGGGCGGCGGCTCCCACCTTGCGGTACGGGTCCTCCGACCGCAGGGCTGCCGCGTGCGCCAGCGTCATTACATACTGCGGGATGGGAAGGCGGGTTGACGAGGAGTTATTGTTCATGGTTGGAAGACTGGAGTTCCGCCAGGAAGCCCGACTCGTCCAGATACAGGTTGGGCGGCAGGGAATAAGGGGTGGAGAGGGTAGCCCCGGCGATGACGTTGGAAAGAGGGGGATTCAGGTAAAAGCCGGGGAGGAGGCGCCCTCTTGTCCTGGCCCGCATGCCGAGCTGCACGGTGCCGTCATCCAGCTTGAAGACGCTTCTCTTCATGGACATGGCCAGGATAATGCCGCGGTCCGTGGCGAAGCAGGGCCTCCATCCGATGTTGGGGAGAACCAGGTCGCCCGAACCGCTGAAGTCATAAAACGGCGTGCGCGTATTCGGAACCAGGCTGTAGAGCCTGCGGCGCAGGAAATCGGAGCCGGCTATCTGCCTGATGCCTTCCGGCATGCTGTGGTCCCCGTCGCTGATGAGGTAAACGGGAGTGCTGGTGAGGATGGGCCACAGGACGGCGGCCACCGTTTCGTGGACTTCTTCTCGTCCTACGCTGGTGAGCAGCAGTTCCCGGGGCTGGAGGGAGTTCACCCGTTCCAACTGCTGGGCGTTCATCCAGAAGTCGCACAGGCGGCTTTGGGAGCGGGTGCTGTCCAGCAGGGTGGACAGCCATTTCCTGAGTTCCGGATGCTCTGCTTCCACGGTGTCGTTCATCAGGCATTCCGCTATTTCATACCCGGAGAGCCGCGCATTTTTAGAGAAGACCAGAGGTTTGTGGGCGATGCGCTCCAGATGGTTCAGGATGGCATCCCTGCCGATGCTGGCTGCAATTTCCAGGCATGTGGAGGATAGCTCCCGCAGCGTGTTGATGACCATGCGGGGATTGACGGCGTCAGGCTCAATGGGCTCTCCGATGGCGGCGGTGAAACGGTAGGGAACGCGGAGAGGCGCCTTGGAGAAGAAACGGTTGCCTGAGTAGGAGAAGATGCTGCCCCATAGTTCGTCCATGTAAATGGGCACGATGGGGCAGCGCGATTTTTTCGCCAGCATTTCCAGCCCCCGGCGCGCGGCGCACAGGGTTCCCGTGCGGGTGAGCTGGCCTTCCGGGAAGATGCAGATGACTTCTCCGGCCTTCAGGGCCTGGATGGCCTTGGACAGGGATTCCCGCGGATTACGGGAGGAAATGGGCAGGCAGTTGAAGAGTTCCAGAATCCAGCCGAGCCAGCGGATGGCTACGAATTCCTCCGCCACGATGAACCGGATGGGGCGCGGGCAAATGAGAGAAAGGAACAGCGCATCCCCGTAGGTGACATGGTTGGAGACGATAACGGCCCCGCCGTCTTCCGGAATGCGGTCCTGGTGGATGATGCGGGAGCGGTAGACAATCCTCATGATCCAGAGGCCCATCATGCGGATGAATTCACGGGGAATAAGCCGGAATGCCACAATGGTAATGACGACGCCCAGGGCGGCCAGCACCCAGAATTGGTTCTGGATGGAGAAGATGTTCCTGAGCATGAGCTGGAAGCCGACGGCCACCAGCCCCATCAGGCAGTCCATCAGGTTGCCGGCGGCGATTACGGTGCTGCGGTTGGAGGGGTCGCAGTTGTCCTGGAGGTGGGCGTTTAACGGCACCAGGTACGCGGCGGCGAAAGCCCCGGTGATGCCGAACCCGATGTTGCTGGGGAGGGAGCCGGGAGCGAAGAAAGACATGAACATGCACCCGATAGTGAAGCCGATTGCGCCCAGGGGGATGAGCCCCAGTTCAATCTTTTTGCGGCAGATGATGGAGGCGATGACGCCGCCTACCACCGTGCCGCCGCTGAGCCATGCCATGAGAATGGCCGCGGACATGCTGAATCCGGTGCCGTCAATGGGGTGTTCCTGGGCGATCTGGAGGGAGATGAGCATCAGGGCTCCGGCCAGGAACCAGAAGTAGGAAACACCGATTTCGCTGAGCCTCAAATCCCGCTGGCTCCAGAGATACTTGAGCTGCACAAAATGTTCGTAAAAGAGCTTCCATTCGAATTTTCTGGTCTGGTTGGCCGGATACCGCGGGAGGTAAAGAGACGCAATGGCTACGGGAACGGCGATGCAGGTGAGGATGAATGTGGGGAAAGCGGCTGCTTCCCAGCCGTCATTGGAGGAGACTTGCAGGATGTCGAACCAGGCGAAGATGCCTATCTGGGCCGCCAGCATGGACAGGATGAGGCTCATTTCCATCAGCCCTGAAGCGTAGCCCAGCTGCCGGGAGCCTACCATGTCCTTGACCACTCCCTTTTTGGCCGGACTCAGGATGGTCGCCTGGACGGAGAAGACGCAGAACCAGAAAACGGCCATTTCAATGTTTTCGTATTTATAGCACAGAAGCATGGCCCCCAGTACCAGAATCTGTAGGAAAGACATGAATTGGATGATGCGGGCCTTGCAGAAGCAGTCCGCCAGCCATCCGACGAAAGGGGAGAACAGAATATAGGGCAGAACAAAGATGCAGGCCAGAATGTACTGGAGGGAGTTGACCCAGGAATCCGGTCCGTATGCGGCGTTGGTGGAAGCCAGCCAGACGCCCAGCGGAATCAGCAGGAACTGGGCGGCTTTTTCATTGAAAGCGTTCTGGGCTTGAATGAGAATCAGGGAATAAAATCCCCTCCATTCCTTTTTTGAGGGCATTTTTTTCTTAGATGTCTGTACGTCATCCATGTGGGGCGGATTGTAGCAGATCATGGGGGGTAGGGAAGGATAATCTGTTCCCGTACAGGCGCGTTCCCGGGAAGAGGGGGAAGCGTTTTTTCCGGTTTTTTGAAGAGGGCGGGCAGGGGAGGGCCGGAGGCCGGCGCGGCATGTTCGGGAGGGAAGCGTCTCTTCCCGCTGGCGAACGGAATGGAGCTCCGGCTTCTTCCGAATAAGGCTGCGGCAGGAGTACTTGTTGGAGCGCTTGTTGATAAAGAGTGATGGTTGTTCCGTCTTTGTGCCGCTTTCCGGCTATTCGGACGCCTGTCTGCGGTAAAACGGTCGTTTTGCGGCTCTTCCCTTTGTTGAGCCCGTCCAGGGCTGTTCCGGCGCTGCCGGCGGGTAAAAGAAATGCGGCGAGCGCGTTTGTTCGGGCGGCTTTGCCCGCGTGCGGGGACGGAAGCCGAAGATTCCTTGTCATGAAGAGGTTCGGCAAACAGGCTTTATGGTTGACATGAGGTTGCGGGACCGTAGGATGCTGGCAGAAAGCTATCACCCGAAGAGAGATTATATGAATACTTCCCCGACGATAGGCGTGCTGCTGGTCGCAGGTGCAATTCTTCTGCCTTCCTGTGAAACGGAGCGCGTGAATGAACGCCCCATCGGCATTTATCCTACGGAAAATGTCTATCCGTCCGGCGCTATGGGCGTCCAGGGCAATAGCCTGTTGAATGATATTCAGCGTGAAAATTCTCTGGACCCGATGGCCGGGCAGAATTCCGGGTTTAACCCGGACCCCGCCCGGACCAATTCCGGAACCATCAGCAATATGGTGGGCGGGGCCAACAATATCACGCCTCCGGCTCCCGTTGTTCCCAAGCCCGTCGTTCCTAATCCCGTGGGTGACTCCGCCGGTTCCGGCATTGCCGCCCCCAGGCCTGTGGAACCTCCCGCTTCTTCTTCCATCCCGGTGGCGTGGCCTACGGCGGATCCCACGGTGGTGGTCAGCCCGTATGACCGTACCAAGAAGATCAAGATTTTGAACAGGAGCACCAATAAGCCGTATCCCTCCGGGACGGTGTTGCGGGACACCAACTTCCCCAATGAGATCAAGAAGTTCCGCGTGCCCTGATGCGGCCGCCGCAACGAGATCACGCCGCGCCCCTGAACATGCCGATGTTCCGGGGCGCTGATGTATTCCCCTGTAAATCCATGAGAGAATATTCCAGAAAGCAGCTTTTTTTCTCCTCCGTCGCCATTCTCGGCCCCGGCCTTCTGGGCGGGTCCCTGGCGCTGGCCGTCAGGAAGCAGTTGCCGCATGTGCACGTGCGCTTGTGGGGCAGGAGGGAAGAACCGTTGGAATATGCCCGTTCTTCCGGAGCCGCCCATGCCGCTTCCACCCGGATGGAAGAGGTGGTGGAGGGGGCGGATCTGGTTGTGCTGGCTACCCCGGTTGGCGTGATGCCCCGCCTTGTTTCCGACATGCTTCCTTTATTGAAACCGGGAGTACTGGTAACGGATGTGGGTTCCGTGAAGGGGTGTGTTCACCAAGCCGTGGGCTCCGTGCTGAAGAAAGCCGGCGTGGCGTTTATCGGCTCCCATCCCATGGCCGGTTCCGAAAAGCAGGGTATGGAGCATGCTTCCGGGGACCTCTTCCGGGATGCGTCCTGCATCCTGACGAATGACGAGCATGTGCATGAAGATGTGCTGCTGTTGCTCCAGCGGTTCTGGGAGCGTGTGGGCTGCCACTGCATCCGGATGAAAGCGGCGGATCATGATTCTTCCGTGGCACGCATTTCCCACATACCTCATGCTTTGTCCGCCCTGTGCGTCCACAGCGCCCTGGACGGTGGGGATGTGAAGCTGCTGGGGCTGGTATCCGCCGGAGGTTTCCGTGATACTACCCGCGTTTCCATGGGGGAACCGTCCATGTGGGCTGAAATTCTGGCGGAAAATGCTCCTGCTGTTCTGGAGCGTCTGGATGAAGCCCTGTCCCAGCTGGGACAAGTGAGGAATTGGCTGGCTGCAGGGGATAAGGAGGCATTGCGGGAATGGCTGAAGGCCGCGGCGGAGAGCCGGGCGCAGGCTTTGGGTTTGTGAAAGGGCGGGGCCGTTCTGCCATCAGATGCGCTTTTGCCGGAAGGAAAAGGAACGGTCTGTTATCAAATTGTTAACAAACGGGAATGGACGGTTCTTTGTTCCGTCCTATACTTGCCCCTATGCGTTTATCCAACATGAATACCCCCCGCCATCGCCGCCAGGGGCGCGGCTTGCACCGTGCCGCCGCCATTGGGAGCCTGCTTGTTCTCGGACAATCTGCCTATGCCGAGACAAAGGCCGCCGCCGCAGAGGAAGGCGTGCAGGAAATGCCGGAACGCGTGATGACCATCCGTTCCAGGTCCCTGCGGGCGGAAACGGTCAGTTCCGCTACTCTCACGAACATGAAGACGGAGGAAGTTCCGCAAACGGTAAACGTCATTACAAGGGACCTGATGGATTCCAAGGGGTCCGATTCCCTGGTGGAAGCGCTGCGTATGGATTCCTCCGTCAATACGGGTGGGGACATGCTTTTGTCCCGTACGGCGGACCAGTACACCATCCGCGGCTTTGCCGGCAGTGATGTTCAGATCGGCAATATGCCCCTCCCGCGAGGCATGGGGTATGGCATGGATACGTCCCTGATAGAAAATATTGAGATTGTCAAAGGCCCCATCGGTTCCATTTCCGGCGGTCAGACCAGTACGCTCGGGGCATACGGCGCCGGCGGTTCCATCAACCTGATCCTGAAGGAGCCTGATTTCCTGGAACGGACGGAGTTGACGGCTTACGCCCGCCTTTCCCATCACGGGCAGAAATACCGCGCAACGATTGACGATACCCGGTACAGGGGGGATGAAACGAATGGATTTGCCCTGCGTACGGTGGTAGCCGCCGAGTATGAACGCCCGTTCTGGCTGAGCAACGGAGCCAACGGAGGCCAGAAGTACACGGTGTCCCCCATTTTCCGCTGGCAGCATGATTCCCGCACCAAGACGGTGCTGACGACCAGTTTCCAGTATCAGAATTCTCCGACGACCATGGGCATCCCTGTGCTGGGCGGCCATTTTGTGGGGCCGTATGACGCTTGGTACGGTTCTCCGAGCGGAAGGCTTAATTCCAAATCCCTGCTGGCGATGCTGGATTTCGAACGCAAGCTGGAAAAGATATGGACGATCCGCATTGGCGGCGGTATTGGGTACAGCGATGTGGACTATAATGTCTGGGGCATTTCCTCTTCCGCTGGGAGAGGAACCAGCACGGCGGATTATTACAACCAGATGATTGCTTCCGGAAAGGCCAAATATGAAGCCGCCTGGAGCGACGAGTGGAATATCAACTGGAATTTTTATTCCAACGCACTGGCGGAATTTAAGACCGGGCAGGTGAAGCATGAAGCCCTGATGGGCGTTTCTTACACGGGGAGCAGCACTTATGGAGACGGTTCCAGCCTGGTGACAAACGCCACCGCAAATACGAACGGCTATTTTTCCCTGTACAATCCTCCTCCTTTTTTCCCTGCAGGGCGCGATTATTCCGGCGCCAATGCGACGGATACCGTGGTGCAGAGGGCTGGTTTTCTGCTGCAGGATGTCCTCAGTTATGGACAGTGGCGTTTTCTGGCCGGCGTTCGCGGTGACGCGCATTTCAGCCTGGACAATAATTATGCGTTTGCGTGGAGCCCCCGCTTCGGAATTACCCGCATGTTCGGCGAACGCGTAGCGTTGTTCGCCAACGCAGCCCGTACCTCCGCCCCCAACTTCGGGTATCTGGATGAAAACGGGAAGGAATTGACCGATTCCTGGCGTACGGACCAGATGGAATTCGGGTTCCGGGTCAGCCCGGTTGATAAGGTGTGGTTTTCCGCTTCCTGGTTTGACATCATCCAGAATAATACGCCTGTTGCCATAGACGGATATACCAACCGGTACTATTCGGACGGCTCCAAGAGGGCGGAAGGCGTGGAACTTTCCCTGAACGGGGAAATAACCAAGAATTGGAGTTCCTATCTTTCCTACACCTACACCCGCACCAAGAACCGGACCACCGGGGAAGTGTATCCCACGATTGCTCCGAATGCTCTGGCCCTCTGGCAGAAGTACCGCATTGACGGAGGGTTGCTGAACGGTACGGTGCTGGGCCTGGGCTACCGCTGCAAGGATTCCTACTACGCTACGTTCCGGGGCGCAAAAATTGCGGACAACTACACCATCCCCTCCTATAGCGTATTCGACTTTACGGTGGAAATCCCCCTGCCGGAATCCAAATGGCTGAAAGATGCCACGCTGAGGCTGGCTGTGTATAATATCTTCGATAAAAAGTACGTGCAGTCCACCCGCCATGCCGTGCAGTGCACGGTGGGAGAGCCGCGCACGTTTGAAGTAGGCCTGAAGACCACGTTTTAACCTTGCGTTTCCGCCATGAGTTCCCCCGTCATTTCCGTCAGCCATCTCAAGCGCGGTTTCAAATCCGGTTCCGGGAGTATAACTGTGCTGAAAGATATCAGCCTTACCGTGAACCGGGGAGAGTTCGTCGCCGTGATGGGCGCAAGCGGCTCCGGAAAAAGTACTCTGCTGAACGTGCTGGGAGGGCTGCTGGCTCCGGATTCCGGCACGGTGACGGTGGATGGGATGGATCTCGGTTCCATGTCGGATGCCTCCCTGACGGTGTACCGGCGGGACCGTGTAGGGTTCATTTTCCAGATGTTTAACCTGGTGGGCACCTTGAACGTGGAGGAAAACATTCTGTTGCCGTCCCTGGCGGGAGGCAGGAAGGTGGCTTCCGCCGCCCTGGACGCCATGATTGAAAAGGTTGGACTGTCTCACCGTCGGCATGCCATGCCGGATACGCTCAGCGGCGGGGAGCAGCAGCGCGTGGCGATTGCCCGTGCATTGGTCTCCGGTCCCGCTCTGGTGCTGGCGGATGAGCCTACGGGCAATCTGGATTCTGAAAATACCCGGCTTATGGGAGATTTGTTCCGGGATTTGCATCGTGCGCAAGGTTGTGCTTTTGTCCTGGTGACGCATGCGCCGGACGTAGCCATGTGGGCGGATCGTGTAATCGTACTCAAGGACGGCAGCATTGTGGACGACAGATCCACAGCGGAATTTGCCGGTCCTGCGGAATTGTCCTCCTTCTATGAACGTACGCTGAATGACGCCTTATGACGTTGATGTTCAAACTGATTTGGAGGGATCTGCGCGCCAACCCCGGCCGGATGGCTGTCAGCGTGTTCGCCATCCTTGTCTCCGTCAGCCTCATTGTATGGATGATGGGGAGCTATGATACGCTGGTCAGGGAGTTTGACAATGATGCGGAGGCCTATATGGGGAATTATGACCTCTGCCTGGTGCCGGAGTCTCCCAAAGGGCCCCTTCCTCCCGGACAGTACCCGCAGTTCCGTGACCCGGAGCTGCCCGCCCGTCTGGCTGCCTCTCCCCTTGTGGAAACGGTGAACGCCGCGTGCCAGGTGCCGCGCCTCCAAATCGGCTGCGGAAATGAGCGGGGCAGCTTTGACGAGCAGACGCGCGACCGCATGGGAATTCCTCCCCAGAGCCCCATCCTGGTGGGAAACCATGCTGTGGAGTGTCCTTATGAATTGAAAGAGGGAATTTGGCCGGATATGGCTTCCTCCTCAGCCATGGAGGGGGTGCTGGGCAGCGGAAGCGCCAAATATTTCAGCGCGGGAGTGGGGACTGTTATGAACGTGCGCGTGGGAACGCATGTGTACGACGTAAAGATTGTGGGCATCGTCAAGCAGGCCAAGGCCACCCCCGGCGTCATTATGGGGCCGGGCGGCATGTCCGGCCCGGCTTTTTCCTCCCTTTTTGTGCCCGTGAAGGTATGCGAGAAAATTACGGGGCAGCCTTTTGCCCCCAATTTGATTTACGTTCAGCTCAAGGAAGGGGTGGACAAAAAGGAATTTGCTGAGAATTTCCGGCAGGAGCTGGTCCAGGCTTCCGCTGCGGTGGCGGATACGGATTCCATCATCCGGCGGCTTTCCAGCGACCGGTCCGTCCGTTCACAAAAGGATAGCGCGGAAATGTCCGTCTGGCTTGTCCTGTTTTCCTGTATTTTCATTATTTTCACAACGCTGAGCATTGGCGTCAGCGAACGTGCCCGCAGACTGGCCCTGATGCGTGCTCTGGGGCTGGGGCGCATGCAAATTGCACTGCTGATTGCAGGAGAGGGGATTTTTCTGTGCATTCCGGCATTGCTGGGAGGGCTGGCCGCAGGCTTTTTCCTGGTGTACCTGCTGGAGGAAGGCTCTGCCTCTGTACCCGTGCTGACCTGGTCCACAGTATTAACCGCCGCCGTATGCGCTGTGGGCGGGGCCTTGCTGGCTTCCATCATTCCTGCGTGGCGCGCTTCCCGCCAGTCTCCGCTGGAAGCGGCCGTTCCTTCCTCCGGATTCATCGGGAAGGTGAGCCGTGTTCCTGTGTGGTCTGTCGTGGCGGGCCTCGCATGCGTGTGTCTTCAGCCTGCGGCCCTGCTGTTGCCGGGCCTGGAGGTAGAAACGCGCAAATGGATATTTTTCTGGCTGGGTTACCCCGGCCTGGTAGCCGGTGCGCTGTTTCTGGCCCCCACCTTCGTGCGCGTGACGGAGTGGGCCGGGGCATGGATTACCGGATTTCTGCTGCACGTTCCGCATTCTTTCCTGAAAATGCAGCTCAGCCGCAACCTCAGCCGTTCCGTGGGAACTGCCGTATCCATGTCTGTGGGCCTCTCTCTTTTTGTGGGGGTGCAGACATGGGGCTATTCCATGCTGGTTCCTTTTTCCCCGGATACGTCAACACCCGGAACCCTGGTTTCTTTCCTGCATACGGAGTTCAAATCTGCGGATGTTCCGGAGCTGATGGCGCGCCCCAGCCTGCGGAATTCCCGAATGTATCCCATCTACGTGGATGAACCGGATATTGCTCCGGCACAGATGAAAAGCCCCGGTTTTTCCGGGATGCGCAACCGTTCCATCGTACTGGCCGGCATTCCCGTGGCGGAGATGGCCGGGGGGAGCCATCCGCTGTTCAACCCCGTGTTTGTTTCCGGAAATCCGCAGGAGGCTTATGCCATGCTGGAATCCACCCGTTCTCTCCTGATTCCGGACACGTTTGCACGGACGGTGGGGTTGAAGGTCGGGGATGACTTGATGCTGGTTAATCCGTCTTCCCGGGAACGCCGTTCCGGAAATGAGCCCTCTGCCGGTATTCGCGGCCGGGGCAGGGGGGGCGCCGTACGGGGAGAACCCTGGAAGGTGGCGGGAATAGTTTCCTTCCCCGGCTGGCATTGGTTGACCAAGACCAGCGGAATGCGCGTGCGCCGCGGGGGTTTTGTTGCCGCTTTGGCGATTGCCGATGAACGCTGGCTCAAAGAGGAATACGCTCATCAGGGATTCCAGTTTATCTGGGGGGATACTGCTCCGGGGATCAGCAACGTGGAACTTCAGAACGACCTGGGGGAATACGCCCTGATGAAGGTGCGGGAGCAGGAAAACGGAGGGGAAGGCGCCAAGCCTCTGGTGAAGGCCCTGACCCGGGAAAGCCTGGGAGGAAGCGTTACCAGCCGCGGGGACGATGTGATTTTTACGATGAGCAAGCTTCCCATCATCATGATGGTGATCGCCGTTCTGGCCGTACTTAACACCGTCCTGGCTTCCGTGCAGTCCCGCCGCCGGGAATTTGGATTGATGCGTGCGGTGGGCGTGCCGGGCGGCATGGTAATGCGGATGCTCTGGGCGGAAACGCTGATGGTTTCCCTGTGCTCCGTTGTCATGAGTCTTGTGCTGGGAGTCCTGGGTGCCTGGTGCTCCATCCAGATTTTGGAATACGGCTATCACTTCGGCGTCGTTACTCCTCCTGTCACGATGCCCTGGGCGCATCTGGCCTGTGCTGTGCTTTTGGTGCTTTCCCTCTCATCCTTGGCGTGCCTTCTGCCTGCGTGGCGTATGAAGCATGCGTCCGTAACGGATTTGCTTTCCGTTCGCGAGGGGTAGGGGGCATTCAGGATGTTCTTTGTTGCAACATAGTTGATAATTGAATAAATAGAAGCATTAATCAATGCTTTGGCGCTGGGAACAGCCAGGCTGGAATTTCCGGTAGAGCCGGGGAATAATGGAAGGAAAGAAGCTGTTGTGAAACGTTATTATTACCATACGCCGGATGGGGAATTGCATGGACCGGTCGATGTCGATTTTTTGATTCGGGAAATATGCTATGCCGGATTGCCGCTGGGGCTGATGGTCCGGGAAGAACATTCGGAGGACTGGATATGGGTAGGGGATGTTTCCGGAACTCCGCCGGAATGGCAGTCTTTCAAGGAACAAGATGCCGGAACTGAGGAGTGGATGAAACCTGGCAAAGTATGGAGGTGCGGCAGGAAGCCTCATTTTAATTGGCTGTTTTCCCTGTTGGCGATGCGGGGGCGTTCTTCGCGCTGGGAGGCGGTTGTTGCCTATGGGGCGCTTCTGGTGTTTGCCCCTCCCGTATGGCTGGCGTGTTTTTGTGGAGCCAGCGTTTGGTTTGAATCCCTTCCTTTCGGAATATTTTTTGCTTTTTTGCTGGGACTGTTGCTGCTGTTTTTCTTTTTATTTTGTTTCATTGCGCTGGGGGTGAGGCGTTTTCATGATGCCGGACTGGATGGGGGCTGGCTGGCGATAATCTGGCCGGTGTGGATCGCCCTCCTGATTTGCTTTTTTAAGGGAAAGCTTCTGGTAATGTCTTTTTGCTGGCATCCTGTGGGGGGGATATTTACGGGCATCGCCACCTTGACTGCTCCCGTCCTGTTCAGTATTTTGCTTCCGGAGCAAAAACGCAAAAACGTGTACGGGGAGCCTTCCCTGAATAGAAAATAAAGTGCATGAAAAAGAAAATAGAAATTTCTTCCTGGCCTCGAAGGTCTCATTATGAGTATTTCCAGACGTTTGACTGCCCCATGTTTTCCATTACGTCCCCGGTCCGGGTGGATGCTCTGTACCGTTATGCGAAACGGGAGGGGGTTTCCTTTTTCATTTTGTGCCTGTTTGTGCTGCTGAAGGCGTTGAACAGGGTGCCCCAGCTGCGCCAGCGGGTGGAGGAAGGGGATGTATGGGAGTATGAGTCCGTGGATGCCCTGGTTCCGGTGCTGGCTGCGGATGGAGAATTCACTCAGATTTTAGTGGAATACCGGATGGAGTTGTCTGATTTCCTGAAACATGCCGTTCCTCTTGTGCAGGCTGCCAAACTTGCTCCCGCCCAAGCGAATCCGTGCCATAGGGCGGATATCGCCGTATTCAGCTGCCTGCCGTGGATTCCATTCACACAGGTGGCCAGTGCCTACAGAGTGTTTCGGGGACAATACTTTCCCCTCATCCATTGGGGGAAGATGGAGGCGGATGCTTCCGGCAGGATGGTGATGCCCGTGGCCATTCAGGCGAACCATGTGCTGGTGGACGGGGTGCATGTGGGCCGTTTTTACGGTATTCTGGAAGAATTGTGCGGAAATCAATTCTGTTAAAGGATTTTCCGTGGCGTGGTTCCAACAGGTGCTGAGCACGTTAAAATGTCATGGCAGGGGGCAGGCCTTTAGAGATTTCCTTAACGTGGGCGGGCGAATGAAGAAAGTTTTTTCTCTTGATTGCCAAACCTGTTGTTTTTCTCTGGAGAGCGATGGGGTAACCACCGTTATTGACGCTTTGTTTTCCATTTTTCCTGTGCGCGGCATTATCTGCGTGCAAACAGGCAGGAAAGAAAGGAAGCTACGCCAGGCAGCCCGGACAATTCTGGACTGAGTGCCCCGGAGATATTTCCACCAGCTCCGGTTCCCGGTCCGTGAGGCAGAGTGCCGGGTTTCCGAGGGTGTTCCTGGGGCGGAAGCTGCATCCGCATGGCTCCTGAGTCATGTTGGGAGGCAGTCCGGGAATGGTATAGAGGGGGGTACCTTTCGCATGCAGCCCGGGAATGGATTTCATCAGGGCTCTGGTGTAGGCATGCCGGGGATGTTCCAGAAGTTCCTTCGCCGGGGCGCTTTCCACGATGCGGCCTGCATACATGACATTGATGCGGTCCGCGTATTGGCGCACCACGCCGAGGTCATGCGTGATGAGGATGACGGAGGTGCCCATGTCCTGCTGAAGTTTTCTGATGAGATCCAGCACCTGTTTCTGGACAGTGACGTCAAGGGCGGTGGTGGGTTCATCCGCGATGAGTATTTCCGGCTTGGTGATGAGGGCCATGGCAATCATCACGCGCTGGCGCATGCCGCCGGAGAATTGGTGGGGGTATGCATCCATGCGCTGTTCCGCATCCGGTATGCCTGCCAGGGCAAGCTGTTCCAGCGCGCGTGCCCGCGCTTCCTTTTTGCCGGCCCCTTCGTGAATGACAAGGGGTTCCGCCACCTGCTCCCCAATGGTCAGGTACGGGTTGAGGGAGGTCATGGGGTCCTGGAAGATCATGGAGATGCGTTTGCCGCGGATGGTCCGGAGTTCCTTTTCCGGGCAACGGAGCAGATCCGTGCCGTCCAGCATGGCGGAACCGCTTTCAATGCGGCCCGGAGGCATCGGAATGAGCCCCATCATGGAGTAGCAGGTGACGGATTTTCCTGATCCGGATTCACCCACGATGCCAAGCGTTTCCCCCGGGGCTACATCAAAGGACACGTTCCTTACCGCCCGGACAATGCCGGCCCTGGTGTGGAAGGAGGCGCTGAGGTTCCTGACGGAGAGCATGCGGAGAAGGAGGGATGATCAGTCGTTGCGCACGCGTGAACGGGCGGAGAAGATGACCGGAATGCCGGGAGCGGGGTAGGCTTCCCTTATTTTGTTGCGCAGGTACTGGGAATAGCTGTCCGTGAGCAGGCTTTTGTCATTGACGAAAAGAACGTAGCGCGGGACGGGAATAGTATTGTACTTGGGGTCCACCGCTGTGGTGGCGTAATATATTTTCAACCTTCTGGCAGAGCCGCTGGCGGCGCCGGGGGGATTCATCTGCTGGGCAAGCTGGATCAGGCGGTTGAGCTGGCCGGTAGTGGGCAGGTTATGGGATTCCCGGCGGATGCGCGTGATGACTTTGAAGATGATTTCCACGCCTTCCGCTTTTTTGGCGGAGGTGGCGATGAAAGGCGCGTAGCTGATGAAGAAGAGTTCCCTGCGCACCTGTTCCTCCACTTCCGCCATGCGGTCCTTACGGGAGGCATTCGGATGGAAGAGGTCGAATTTGTTGACGATGATGATACAGGGTTTTCCTTCCTCCGCAATGATGCCGGCAATGCGGCGGTCCTGCTGCGTGATGCCCGCCGCAATGTCAATGACCAGCAGGCAGATATCCGCCCGGCGGATGGCTTTTTCACTGCGCATGGCAGAGAAAACTTCTACGGAGGTGTCCCGACGGGAGCGTGGTCGCATGCCGGCGGTGTCAATCAGCACGTAGGGCTGGTCGTCGTGCAGGTAGGGGATGTCAATGGCATCGCGGGTAGTGCCCGCCACATTGGAGACAATGGTGCGCCTGTCCCGGAGGATGGCGTTGACCAGGGAGGATTTGCCTGCGTTGGGGCGTCCCACTACGGCTACCTTGATGGGAAGGGCCGTTTCCTCTCCGTTTTCCGGTTCTTCCTCCAGTTCTTCTTTAAGCGGAGCCCCTTTCTGCTTGAGAAAACCGTCCAGCCGGGAGGCTAATTCGGAAAAGCCTCTGCCGTGGGCGGCGGAAAGAAAGATATGGTCGTCAAAACCCAGTCCGGCAAATTCGCCCAGATTAAGGTCCTGTTTTTCGTGGTCGGCTTTGTTAAGAAGGAGGATGACGGGAATGTCCGATTTGCGGAGGTGGTCCGCGATGCTCTGGTCGATAGGTGTAAGGTGATCCCGGCAGTCCAGCACGAAGAGGATGAGGTCCGCCGTTTTTATGGCAATGTCCGCCTCTGCCTCTACCTGTTCTGCAAAGCCGTCGCTCAGGCGCGCGCCGATGCCGCCCGTATCCATGATTTTACAGGCGCGGTCCGTAATCTTGCAGGGGGCGGAAAGGCGGTCGCGGGTGACGCCGGGTTCATCATGCACGATGGCGATGCGCCTGCCTGCCATTCTGTTGAAAATGGCGGATTTCCCGACATTGGGCCTGCCTACGATGGCGATGGTGGGGACGTGCTGCATGCACATCATGTTACCCGAAGCTCCCATGCTGTGAAAGCTAATTCCACGCCAGCGGGAAGGGCTTCCGCCGGGGGCTTATCCCTTGTGCCTGGCCCGTTTGTGAAGGTGCAACGCCACGGCAACCGTGATGATGTTGGGAAGCCACAGCAGAATATAGGGGAGCATCGTGTCGTTTTTCCGGGACAAGTCTGCAAAGATCAGGGCCAGAAAGTAGAGTGAGGCGATCAGGATGCCCAGGGCAAATCCTGTGGAGGTGTCTTTTCTGCGGGTGTTGATGGCCAGTGGCACGCCGATGAGGGCAAAGACGATGCAGGCCAGGGAGAAGGAGGCGCGCCTGGGCAGTTCCGTGGCGAATTCCGTGGTCTGCTTTTTATCCAGATAGCCGGGCGTGTCCAGAGCTTCCCGGATTTCCCGGTTGGTGAAGCGGTTGGCCTTGATGCGCCGGGAGCGGGATTTGTCCAGGTTGATGCTCAGAGGCATCTCGTCCATGGTCACGCTTTGGGAGATGGAACCTTCTTCCTGCGTGGTGATGAGGGGATTGATGAGATGCAGGGTGAGGATTTTTTTCTCGGGGGAGAAATCCATGGTCACGCGTTCCGAGTGCATGGCCACAGACGGGGATTTGTCGTCCGCTTTCTGGTAGATATGCATGCCGTGGATGACGTCGTCCACGCGTTTGTCGATGTAGATTTCCAGGTTGTCGAATTTGGTAATGGCCTGGCCTTCATTGAGAAGCCCCTTCGGGTTGATGGATGCGGCTTTGATGAGCAACTCGGAAATGGATTGCTTGGCGCGCGGTGCGATGTCTATGTTAATCCAGTAGCAAAGGCCGGAAAGGGCGATGCCGATGGCGATGGCGGGGGCGCTCAGACGCCACAGGCTCATGCCGGACATGCGCATGGAGGTGAGTTCGTTGTCCGAGGCCAGACGGCCGTACACCAGAAGAACGGCCGTCAGGAACCCCCACGGAATGGAGAACATCAGCGAAAAGGGGATGACCTGGAAGATGAATTCCAGAACGATGCTGATGGGAGCCTTGTTTTCCACCAGGAGGGGACGCAGTTCCTTGAACAGGTTTCCCAGAAGGAGCAGGGCGCTCAGGGCCATTACCCCCAGGGCCGTGACACCCAGCAGCTGGCGGGCAATGTATCTGTCAAGGATCTTCATGCAGTAAAACCGTGCCGGATATTCTGCCCGAAGGCTGCGGACAAGTCAATCTCGCGCACGGAACAATGCGCATCCCGTCCCGGAGGAAGGACGTGTTGAGCGGGGCGGGGAACATCCCCTGCTGAGGATGAAAGCAGGATAGGCATGTTGCTCAGCTTTCTTTTTGTTCCAGGCTTCCGAGCAGTTTTTCCCGCTGTGGGGGAAGCTTGCCGAAGTGGGATTTCAGAATGACGTGCGCCGGGATGCCTGGGTGGGCTATTCCATGCAGCCGGGCGAGTTCCTGTTCGAAGTGCAGGACGGCGCGTAGCGTGGGATCATTGTTTTCCAGGTAGGTGTAGGCCCTCTGCAGCAAGTCGTAAAATTCCGGGATGGGCGTGTCCGGTTCCAGCATTTGGAGAAACAGGCGCGCGAAATAGCCTGCCGCACTGAGCCGGAGGTAGCTTTTCCGGAGGGCCAGGCGTGGCGAAAGCAGGTCTGCGGAGGTCAGGGTGTGCAAATCCCCCTTCTTTGCCTGCGTCCACTGCATGCGGCACTGATAGAAAATGTCCAGACACCCGGCAAAGGGGCTGCCGGGTTTTCTGGCGCTTTTTGCCGCCGTCCTGATAAGGCCTTCTTCCGTGCACCAGACGGCAATCAGGCCGTTTTCTCCCAGGGGATAAAGCTTCAGGACCGTCGCTTCCGCATTCATTAACGGCGTTTTTCCAGTCCGGTTTTTACCGGCTGTTCGGTTGGGACGGTTTGCCCATAGGGGGAGGGAAGGATGCCAGCCTCCGTCATGGCGTCCGTGAAGGCCTGGATGGCGCTGGTGCCTCCGTAGATGCGGATGGCGGAAAGGAGCTGTCCCTGGGCGGCTTCCTTGTCCCCTTCCATCAGTTTGAGGATGGCCTGGGTGCAGTAGTAGTATGGCGTATCATCCATCGGGCCGTACAGTTTTTCCAATTCCGCGGCAAGGGGCTGGTTATCCAGTTTGCGGGCGCAGATATAACGCTTGAATTGCAGCAGGGGCGTCATGCCGGGATTGTCCTTGAAGGGGAGAAGGAGTTCCGTGAACGCTTTCAGAGCCCTGGAATAGTCGTGATTGACGTAATGCGCTTCCGCCAGGTTGAACTGGATGGTGAGGTTGGAGGGATCCAGTTTCTGGGCTTTTTCAAAATTTTCCAGGGCCTTTTCGATATTGCGGATTTCAATGTAGCATGCGCCGCGGAGGTTGTATAAGCCCGGATTTCCGGCATAAAGTTTTTCCAGCTCCATGAGGGAAAAAAGACATTCCATGATTCTTTTCTGGGCAAAGAGCTGTTCCGCTTTGCGGAATTGGGCTATATAGCTTTTTCTGGTTGTTTCCGGCAGGTTGTTGAATTCCTGAATCCAGGCAGGGGAAGGGGAGGCCGGCAGGGATTGTCGCGCGGAGACGGGAAGAAGGGCAAGCACAAGGGTTGCCAGCAGGAAGGTGCGTGTTTTCATAAACAGATCAGGAGTTCAGGTGGGGAATGATTTTTTGTAGCGCGGCTTCCGCCGTGAGTCCATATTTTTTTCTGAGGATGGATTCCGAACCATGCTCAATAAATTGGTCCGGCCAAGCGATGGCTTCCACGGGCGTCTTGACATCTCCGGTTTCCAGGGATTCGAGAACGGCTGAGTTGAAGCCGCCGCTGATGGAGTGGTCTTCGAAGGTGCAGACCACCCGGCTGCGTGCTGCGTGACGGCGGATGCATTCATCATCCAGAGGTTTGATGAAACGGGCATTGATCAGGGTGACGGTGTAGCCGCGGGCTTCCAGCAGCGAGGCGGTTTCCCGGGCGATGCCGATCATGGTGCCCAGGGAAACGAGGGTTACATCCTGTCCTGTCTGAAGTACTTCCGCCTTGCCGATGGGGAGGATTTCCGCCTTGGCGGGGACGGGGGTTCCGGCGCCGCATCCTCTGGGATAGCGGATAACGGTGGGGCCGTTCTGGTAATGGTTCATGGTTCGGAGCATGTGGACGAATTCGGCTTCATCCTTGGGCTGCATGAAGACAATGTTCGGGATACTGCGAATCATGGCAATGTCAAACAGCCCGTGGTGTGTGGGGCCGTCGTCCGGGGAAAGCCCGGCGCGGTCCATGCAGAAACGCACGGGCAGTTTTTGCAGCGCGGCGTCATGTTGAATCATGTCAATACAGCGCTGCATGAAAGTGGAGTAAATGGCGATGTAGGGTTTCATGCCCTCCGCCGCCAGCCCGCAGGCGAAGAGGGCGCCGTGCTCTTCCGCGATCCCTACGTCGAAATAGCGTTTGGGGAAGGCTTCCTTGAATAAGTCCAGCTTGGTGCCGCTGGCCATGGCGGCCGTGATGGCTGTGATGGATTCATCCTCGCGCGCCATTTCCACCAGCGTAGAGCCGAAGATATGGGAGAATGTGGGGGTGGGGGCGGCCTGCGTTTCCCCGTCCCTCACACAATAGGAGCCTAGGCCGTGGAATTTGGTGGGGTTGTCCAGAGCGGGCTGGTAGCCCTTGCCCTTCTGGGTGACCACATGCAGAATAACGGGTTCGTTGAGGTCCTTGATGTAGGCAAGGGTGCGTATCAGGGTGGGAATGTCGTGTCCGTCCAGGGGGCCAAAATAGCGCAGCCCGAATTTGTTGAACAGCAGGGACGGGAAGATAAGGTTTTTGGTGGTGCCTTCCAGCTTGAAAGCAAAGTCCCTGGCCTGCGTGCCGCCCAGCTTTTCAATGAAGGAGGCCGTTTTATCCCTTAACCAGGAAAACGTTTCCGATGTTTGCAGGGAGTTGAAGTATTTTGCCAGCGCTCCTACGTTTTTGTCGATGGCCCATTCGTTGTCATTCAGAATGGTGATGTACCGTTTGGTGGTCTGGCTGATATTGTTCAGCGCCTCCAGAGTGGTGCCGCAGGTGAATGCCGCATCCCCGGCTACGGCTACCACATGGTAGTCTTCTCCTTTCAGGTCCCTGGCCGCGCACATGCCCAGGGCGGCGGAAAGCGCCGTGCCCGCATGCCCCGCTCCGTAGGAGTCATGAGGGGATTCGGACATTTTGGCAAATCCGGAAAGCCCCCCGTGTTGGCGGATGGTGTGGATCAGGGGAGCGCGCCCAGTCAGCATTTTATGGACATAGGCCTGGTGGGAGACATCAAAGATGATTTTATCCCGCGGCGTTTCAAAGACGCGGTGAAGGGCAATGCTCAGTTCTACCACGCCCAGGTTGGGGCCCAGGTGGCCTCCGGTGAGGGAAAGGGAGTGAATGAGAGTATTCCGGATTTCTTCCGCAAGCCTGGGCAGTTCCGACTCAGGGATTTTCATCAGATCTGCGTGGCTGCGGATGCTTGCCAGCAGTTCCGGAAGTTCAGGTGAGGGAGAATTCATTGTTGTCTGGTTCATCAGTATCCGTTTTATCCTGAACGGTTTCCGGGCTGCTGAGAGTTTGAATGCGCAGTTCCGCATCATGCAGGATGCTGCGGCAGTGACGGATGAGCTTATTGCCTTCTTCCACCAGGGCTATCATGTCTTCCAGCTCGGTGACGGGGGCTTCCGTCAGGCGTATGATTTCTTCCAGGCGTGCTACGGATTCTTCAAATCCGGGAGCGTTTTTCCGTTGTTTGGCCATATGGGAATTAAGGTTGAGGGGCGGTTTCCTGAAGGTCTTTGTAAAGAATCATTTCCGCTCCCTGAATGAATTGGCGGGAGTCAGGCGTTCCAAAGCGCTGCGCCAGGGGGGCAAGCGCCCGGCTGTGGTCAAAGATGTACACGGGGTTTTTATCCTTGGTCTGGAACAGAACCGTGCCTTCCAGAACGAGGGGAGTGAATTCTCCATAGGAGGAGGAAATGGTGCGGAGGTTCATTTTTGACGTGGAAGAAGGAGTCACCAGAATGCTGCCCACCTTGCCGCCGTGGAATTTCAAAATGCGTTCCAGCACCATGAATTGTTCCACCATTTTGGGGATGCCGATGGCTTTCCGGTCTGCATACCACCCGACGGCGGACGGCTGGTCCGTGAGAATGAAATCCTTTTCCGCCGTCTGGGTGCGAAGATCCCGGTTAAGTCCCAGGGGATAGTAGGGCGGCCATGCCGGAATGCCGCGGCCGGCCGTCAGGATGCCCACCCGCACAATGTGCGGAAGGTTGAGCAGAAGCGGAAGGGAAGTGATGAGAAGGGAGAGCAGCAGGACGCCTCCCCGAAGGATGGAGATTAGCTCTTTGTTGGAATGCCTGGCTATCAGGTTGAGAACAAATGCCGTGCCATAGGCCGTGAAAAAGGGAGCGAAGAGGATTTGAATTTGCCCTAAGGAAATGCCGGTTTTATTGGAGGTATAAATGGCCATGCCGATGACGGCAGGGACCCACATGGCAAAGATGCCCCATTTGGACTGGTTGACTTCCGGACGTTTGAATTTATGCAGGAGGGCCAGCAGAAATACCATGGCCAGGGGGAGATTGCCGAGGTTTTCGTAGAGAAGGTCACCCTGTGTCAGAATGTTGTTGATGACGGAAGTGACTACTTTTTGGGCAGCGATGGGAATGCTCCCGGAAACCAGGGCGTTCATCGCTATTTCTTCATTGCCGGTCAGCCCCGTGAAGATGGTGTAATAAGCCGTTCCGAAGAAGCCTCCGCTGAGGGAGCGGTTAATGTAAATGGGGTAGGCCAGGAAAAGAAGGAGAGTGATAAGGCCCGGAATGCAGTACAGGCCGTGCGGTTTGAACCGGATGCCTGCAAAAATCAGAAAACCGGCCATGGGCCACAGCCCGATCCATCCGGTAAGGCAGACGCATGAAAAACAGATGGAGCTGCCGATGAGAGGCCACAGGAATGCGCGGTTTTCTTCCTTGTTTTGCAGGGCCGTGTACAAAAAGTGGATGCCCCAGGCAAAGAAAAAGAGCATCATCATCTGCGGGAGGCCGCTGGTAGCGTATTGCAGGAAAAGATTGCTGAGTATCATCGTCAGGCAGGTGAAGCAGGCGATGGTGACGTCAAACATCCGGAGAAGGATGTAATAGCAGCTCAGGACGGACAGGATGAAAAACATGCAGGAAATGCCCGCCACAATCCGGTCAGGCAGGTAAATCATGGATGAGCCCGTCATGCTCCACAGGTCAAATTTGTGGACGCCGGCCATCCTGAAGACAGCTGCTTCCGTCAGGATGTTCAGCGGAGCGTTGCGTGTGTCCCGGAGGGCATAGGGATTGAATTTTTCCGGATCGACGAGGGTTTCGCCTTGTCCGGCCCGGATGGCTTCCTGTTCGTGTATCTGGGCGTCTGAAAGAAAAGGGTTGAGGCCGGCGCGTGTGCTTCCGGAGACCATCTGGATGGGTCTCAGCCAGTTGGTGGTCATCCCCTGCCCCCTGGCTACGTTGCGGGCGATTTGGGCGTGGTCCATGGCGGCATCAGTGCCCAGCCCGTTAAAGTTGAAAAAGTACTGCACTCCCGTGATTGCCAGCAGCAGGATAAGGATAATGATAAAAGGGGTGCGGGATGCCGAGGAGGGCTCATTCATGAATGGAGGATGTCTTGTAGTTTGCGTTGAAGAGTGCGCCGGCTGATGCCCAGCAGGTGGGCTGCTGCCGTTTTATTGCCGTTTGACTGGGCCAGCGCTTGTTGGATGGCATTCCGTTCCAGCAAGGATAAATTCAAAACCCCGGCCGGGACAAGCCCATTCTGCGTGTTGGGTGCATTGTCCTCCGGCCGTTCCTGTGGAGCGGCTTCCGGAGAAGTATCCTGCAGTTGCGGGGGAAGATGATGGAGGTCTATGCTGGCGGAATTGCTCATGACGACGCCATGTTCCATGGCCGTGCGGAGTTCACGAACATTTCCCGGCCACTGGTAATTCCGGACGGCTTCAAGGGCGTCCCGGGAAAGGGGCTTGAATTCCTTGTTGTTTTCCCTGGCGAATTCCTTCAGAAAGGCGGTGGCGAGCAGGGGGATGTCTTCACGGCGGTCCCGGAGGGGGGGCATCTGGATATGCACCACATTGAGGCGGAAGTAGAGGTCTTCCCGGAATTTTCCTTCCTGCACGAGCTTTTTCAATGATTTGTTGGTGGCCGCGATAACGCGCACATTGACGGGAATGGATGCATTGGACCCTACGCGTTCAATGGTCCGTTCAGACAGCACCCGCAGCAGCCGGACTTGTGTTCCGGCGTCTATTTCCCCGATTTCATCCAGAAAGATGGTGCCGCCGTCCGCCTGCTCAAAGCGGCCGATGCGGCGTTGTCCGGCTCCGGTGAAGGAGCCTTTTTCATGGCCGAACAACTCGCTTTCCAATAATTGGGGGGAAAGGGCCGCACAGTTGACGGCCACGAATTTATTTTCCGGCCTTCCGGAAAGGGAATGGATGGCCTGGGCTACGAGTTCTTTCCCGGTGCCGCTTTCCCCCTCAATCAGCACAGTCGTTTTGCTGGGGGCCACCTGACGAATAATGGAGAATACGTGTTCCATGGCGGCGGATCTGCCCAGGAGTTTTTGCAGTCCGGAGTCCGCCTGGATGCGGGTGGTGAGTTCCTGGTTGGCCGTTTCCAGGTTCCGGGTATGGAGCGCCCGTTTGAGCACCAGCTCCACGGCGTCCAGGTTCAGGGGTTTGGTGACGAAGTCGTACGCTCCCTCTTTCATAGCTGCTACGGCGGCATCCACGGAGCCGTAGGCAGTCATCATGATGCTTTGCGGAGGGTGGGGCAGGGAGGCAGCGGCTTTCAGCACGTCCATGCCGCTTTCCCCGCCCAGTCTCAGATCCGTCAGAACCAGGTCCGGAGATTCTTCCTGCAGGAGGGCGGAAGCCTGGGAGAGATTGGCGGCGGTGTACACTTCATAATCATCCTGAAAACCCATGCGCAGAGCGTCGCGCGTGGGTTTTTCATCATCTACAATCAGCAGAACAGGCATCTTCATGAGGGAATGGAGGATGGCAGGAGCCTGATGGTGCGTTCCACGCGCGGCAGGAAGACCGTGATGGTGGTTCCCTGACCCGGCTGGCTGGCCAGCGTGATGGACCCGCCGTGTTCCTTCACGATGCGGCGAACGATAAGCAGCCCCAGTCCGGAGCCGGTGGACTTGGTGGTCAGGAAAGGTTCATAAATGCTGCCCATGACCTCCGGTGAAATACCGCAGCCGGTATCCGCCACAGTAACGAATACGCTGTCATCCGTATAACCGCTTTTGAGCAGAATGGTGCCTCCCTCCGGAGGGATGGACTGGTAGGCATTCTTGATCAGGTTGTAAAAGACCTGTTTGATTTGGACGGGGTCCAGGCTGAGGATGGGAAGACTGGGCTGGAGGTCCGTGTTGATTTGGATGCCGCGCTGCTGGATTTCCGGTTCCAGCAGTTTCAGCACTTCCATGAGGATGGTTTCAATGTTGTAGGGTTCCCGGATGGGCCTGGTGGGGCGGATGGCCTGGAGGAATTGCTTCAGGATAACGTCCAGCCGCGTGGTTTCGCTCTCCGCTGTTTTCAGCAATTCCTCCATGTCCGTCCGGTACTTTGGAGGCAGCTGCTTTGCCTTCCTGGCCAGGAGCTGGAGATGGAGGCCTATGGAATTGAGGGGGTTGCCTATTTCATGAGCCACTCCTGCGGCCAGCAGCGTCAAGGCATTCAGGCGTTCTGCCTCAAGGTTTTCCGCGTTTTTTTTATGCCGGGGCGTTTCATCCCGTATCAGGACCAGGTGGCCCTGGTTTTTGCTGCCGATGGGGGAAATGAAAATGTTCAGGAATCTGTGTTCCGGGTAAAAGATTTCCGTGTCCCGGGAGACGGCGGTCTGGCTCTGCTGGATCGTGTCCCATGAGCAGTCCCTGCCCAGGAAAATACAGAAGTCATCCGGGGTTATTTGCCCGCGTTCCTTGTCAAAGAGTTTAAGGGCAGCCTTGTTGACGAACAGAATTTTTCCCTTGTTATCCAGCAGGATCAGGCCTTCCTGAATGGCTTCAAATACCTGCTGGAAAAAACCCTGCTGTTCCGCCAGCTTGACAAAAAAGCGCTGGAGATCCTCCTCCTTGATGTGGTCAATGCGGCCGATCAGCTTGTCAATGGTGTCTTTTTTCATGGCGGCGGGTCCGTTGCCGTGCGGCTTGCTCTTATATATAAAGAGAGGCATGTCACAAATCAAGCTGATGTGACATATTGTCGCGCATTTGCGGCTGGACATGGTTCCGGGGGAGGAGGCAGGATGACGGCATGCCTGAAGATTTTCCCTGCATTCCCTTTGTCAGAACGCGCCAGGTAGCTTTTCATGATACGGATGCTTCCGGGGTGGCCCATTTCTCCCGGCTGCTTTGTTTGGTGGAAGAAGTGGAGCACGAGTACCTGCGTTCCCGGGGGGTGGAGGTTCTTTCCCCAGACTGCGGCTGGCCCCGCGTGCATGTGGAGGCGGATTACTCCAGCTCTGCGGGGCTGGGAGATTGGCTGAGCATAGAATTAAGCCTGGGAACGGTGGGAACCAGTTCTCTGGAATGGAAATTTGCTGTATTTCATTCCGAGCGTCCGGTGATGAGGGGAAGATATGTGGTCGTCCGTGTGGGGAAGGGCGGCAAACCTCAGGCAATTCCGGAATCGGAGAGGGAATGCCTGATTTCGGGCTTTTCAAAAGGAGGGGATGCCTGTAAATAAAGTCTATGTCTTCTAAAAAGCCTGTCGTTCTTGTTATTCGCGACGGCTGGGGCCGCAATCCGTTGGGGCCTGATGTCGCGAAAGAGTACGGTGACGCCACTGTTCTGGCTGATACCCCCTTTACTGATTACCTCCTTGCCAACTATCCCCACAGCCTGCTGGGCGCTTCCGGGGAGGACGTGGGCCTTCCGGACGGCCAGATGGGTAATTCCGAAGTAGGACACTTGAATCTGGGTGCGGGCCGCGTTGTCTTTCAGGACCTCTGCCGGGTGGATAATGCCATCAAAGATGGGTCCATGGGGGAAAACGCCGTGCTGAAGACCGCTTTTTCCCAGGCCGCTTCTTCCCGTCTGCACCTGCTTGGCCTGGTGAGTGACGGCGGCGTGCACAGCCATATCAACCATTTGATCGGCATCGTCAAATATGCTTATGAAGCGGGTGTCCGCGATATTTGCATCCATGCCATTACGGATGGACGTGACTGCTCGCCAACCAGCGGGGCCGGCTTTATTCGCCAGCTGGAGGAAGCCGTCAGGCCGTACGGCGCCAAAATTGCCACGATTGTCGGCCGTTTCTATGCGATGGACCGGGACAAGCGCTGGGACCGCAATAAGCTGGCATGGGATGCCATCGTTCTGGGGCGCGGCGAACAATGCTCCTGCTCCCCTGCCGAATATGTGGAGCAGTGTTATGCGAAGGGGGAGACGGATGAATTCCTGAAGCCCGGCATTTTTGCCTATGGCGACGAACAGCGCGTGAGGGACAACGATGTGGTGTTCTTCTTCAATTTCCGTGCGGATCGCGCCCGGCAGATGAGCGACGCTTTCCTTTACCCCGAATTTGACGGCTTTGACCGTGAAGTAACGCCCAAAGTGCACTATGTGACGTTGACGGAATACGATGCCAAGTATCCCTCTCCCATTGTTTTTGAACAGGAACAGCTGAACAATATTTTCGGGCAGATTGTGTCGGAAGCCGGGAAAACCCAGCTCCGCATAGCGGAAACGGAAAAGTACGCCCACGTTACTTTCTTCTTTAACGGAGGTGTGGAGACCCAGTTCCCCGGAGAAGACCGCATCCTTGTTCCTTCCCCCCGGGAAGTGGCTACTTATGACCTGAAGCCCCAGATGAGCGCGGCGGAAGTAGCGGATAAGTTTGTGGACGCTGTGGACAAGTATGATGTGGTAATCATGAATTTCGCCAATGGGGACATGGTTGGCCATACCGGATTTGTGGAAGCCGGCATCGCCGCCTGCGAAGCAGTGGACAGCGCCTTGGAAAAATGTGTGAAGAAGGTGTTGAAACTTGGCGGCAAGCTGCTTATTACGGCGGATCATGGCAATGCCGAACACATGCGCAATGAGGATGGTTCTCCGAATACAGCCCACACGACCAACCTTGTGGATCTCATTTACGTGGCGGACGACAAGGATCAGGTAACTCTCTCCGATGGCATTCTGGCGGATGTCGCTCCCACGCTGCTGAGCTTGATGGGATTGAAACAGCCTGCCGAAATGTCCGGACATTCCCTGGTGACCCCCGGGAAATAGCGGGCTGCTGAGTTCATTGATGAAATCCGTTTCCGGAACGCATCCGGAAACGGATTTTTTATGTCATGCTTTCCGGACAGGGCAAAATAGGAAAACAGGCGGATGAACAATGAATAATAGACCGGCTGCCGTTTTTATGAAAAATTTTTCGTGAATTCTGATGGAAAGCTTGTTTTTTGTGCCTCTCCGGCGCTTCATGCATTTTTTTCTGCGGTAACATGCCGGACATGAAGAAATGGTTTTTTTGCCTGTGAAGAAGATTTTTTGTTTCATTCTCCATAAGTGGAGAACTGCTGGACGGGGAGGAAAAAGGACCCCGGGAGCCCGAAATGGAGTTTTGAAAGGAGCGGGGAAAATGGAACGGATAAAATATTTAGGAAAAGATGAATAAAAGACTTGTCATGATATAAAATCACGTTATATTGGCCGTCCCCAAACGTGCCGAAAGGCACAAGAAATACGTTTTCTATCGGGTTTGCCTCCGGAAAAAAGGCGCGCTTCCTGCTTATAAAAAGGAATGTTCGCCTTGAATATCGGATCAGACCGACGAACCACAACCAAAGCAGGAAAACATGCCGACCATTAATCAGCTCGTCCGCAAGGGACGTATTACTCCGGAAGAGAAGTCCAAATCACGCGCTCTTCATAGCTGCCCGCAACGCCGCGGTGTTTGTCTCCAGGTGATGACCCGTACGCCCAAAAAGCCGAACTCGGCTCTTCGTAAAGTGGCTAAAGTCCGTCTTACCAATGGTGAAGAAGTGATCGCCTACATTGGCGGCGAAGGTCATAACCTTCAGGAACACTCCATCGTGCTTGTTCGCGGCGGTCGTGTGAAAGACTTGCCGGGTGTTCGCTACCATATCGTCCGCGGCGCTCTTGACTGCCTCGGTGTTGACAAGCGCCGCCAGGGCCGCTCCAAGTATGGCGCCAAGCGTCCGAAGGCTGCTGCCAAGTAAACCAAACATCTTACCTACTATATATTATGGCTCGCCGTAAACGCGTTTATAGAAAAATCGAACGTCGTGACCCCCGTTACGACAGCGCTCTTGTTGGCAAACTGATCAGCAAGGTTATGCTGGATGGCAAGCGCTCCCTTGCGGAACGTATTGTTTATGCCGCTATTGACATGGCTAACGAAGGCACGGACAGCATTGATCCTCTGGAAGTAATCACCCGCGCCATTGAAAATGCCAAACCCCGTGTGGAAGTAAAGAGCCGCCGCGTCGGTGGCGCTACTTACCAGGTGCCGCTTGAAGTGGATCCGGCCCGTTCCGAATCCCTGGCTATGCGCTGGATTGTGAACTACGCCCGCAACCGCAAGGGTGTGCCGATGCACAAGGCTCTCGCCAACGAAATCAAGGAAGCCGCCAACAATCAGGGCTCTTCCGTTCGCAAGCGCGACGACGTTCACAAAATGGCTCAGGCCAACCGCGCCTTTGCCCATTTCCGCTGGTAATTCCTTCTGCGACTGTCAGCCGAATCATTCACTTTCGATCACTACAGATACTTTCCAGACACTATGTCCGATCACGTAAATAATCCCAATCGCAAGGCTCCCCTTGAGCGTTACCGCAATATCGGTATTTCCGCTCACATTGACGCCGGCAAAACCACGTTGTCCGAGCGTATCCTTTTCTACACCGGCATGATTCACAAGATTGGTGAAACCCACGACGGTTCCACCACGACCGACTGGATGGAGCAGGAACGCGAACGCGGTATCACCATTACCTCCGCTGCTGTTACCACCAACTGGAAGCAGGTGAAGAATGAAGGTATCAGCAAAGTGTTCGAAGGCGAAAATTTCCAGCTGAACATTATTGATACTCCCGGGCACGTTGACTTCACTGCTGAAGTGGAACGTTCCCTCCGCGTGCTTGACGGCGCCATCGTGGTGTTCTGCGGCGTGGCAGGCGTGCAGCCCCAGACGGAAACCGTGTGGCGCCAGGCCTCCAAGTACAGCGTGCCCCGCATGTGCTTCGTCAACAAGATGGACCGTACCGGCGCCAATTTCAACAATGTGCTGGACGATATTCACAACAAGCTGGGTGCGAATGCCGCTGCCATTCTGATCCCCATCGGCGCTGAAGACCAGCTCCGCGGCCAGATTGACGTGGTGAACCAGAAGGCCGTCATTTACGCCGACAACGACCGCCTGGGCTCCACCTACACGATTGAGGATATTCCCGCCGAACTCAAGGAAGAAGCCGAGCTGGCCTACCATGAACTCGTGAGCCGTGTGGCTGACGTGGACGATGAGCTTGCTGAAAAGGTGCTCATGGAAGAACCCTTCACGCCCAAAGAGCTCAAGGAAGCTATCCGCCGCGCCACCATCGCCAACAAATTTGTGCCTGTTGCCGGTGGCTCCGCTTTCAAGAACAAAGGCGTCCAGTTCCTGCTTGACGCCGTGGTGGATTACCTCCCCTCTCCGGTAGAAACCGTTCCCGCCCACGCGGAAAGCACGCTGGATCCGGAAAAGACCTTCGAAATCACCGCTACGGACGATGCCAAGCCCATGGTGCTGGCGTTCAAGCTCTGGGCTGACAAATTCGTCGGCAAGCTGGTGTTCATCCGCGTGTACTCCGGTGTTCTCAAGAAAGGTGACACCGTGTACAATCCCCGCACCCGCAAGACGGAACGCGTGGGCCGCATCATTCAGATTCAGGCTGACCAGCATACGGATATTGATGCCGTGTACTCCGGTGACATTGCCGCCATCGTGGGGCTGCGCAACGTGACCACGGGCGACACCATCACCAGCCCGGACAATGATATCTGCCTGGAACCCCCCACCTTCCCGGAAACCGTTATTTCCATGGCGGTAGAGCCCAAGACCAAGGCTGACCAGGAAAAAATGTCCAATGCCCTGGGCCGTCTGTCTGAAGAAGACCCGACTTTCCGGGTGAAGACTGATGAAGAAACCGGCCAGACCCTGATTTCCGGCATGGGTGAACTTCACCTGGAAATCATTATTGACCGCCTGATGCGTGAATTCAAGGTGGAAGCCGATATCGGCAAGCCCCAGATTGCCTACCGCGAAACCATTACTGCCCCTGCCCATGGCGACGGCAAACTGGTCAAGCAGTCCGGTGGCCGCGGCCAGTACGGTCATGTGGTCATCGATGTGAAGCCGAACGAACGCGGCAAGGGGCTTACCATTGAAAACAAGATCGTAGGCGGCGCCATTCCCAAGGAATACATGAACGCCGTTTATGCCGGCCTTAATGAAGCCATGACCACGGGCGTCGTCGCCGGTTATCCGGTGGTGGACGTGCACGTTGAAGTGGTGGACGGTTCCTACCACGAAGTGGACTCCAATGAAAATGCTTTCAAAATGGCTGCCATCTTCGCCATGAAGGACGCTTTCAAGAAAGCCAAGCCGATCATGCTGGAACCCATCATGTCCGTTGAAGCTTCCACGCCGACCGATTACCAGGGCGACATCATGGGCGACCTGAACCGCCGCCGCGGCCAGATCAGCAACATGGAAAACAAGGCCAACGCCTGCATTTTGAAAGCTATGGTCCCCTTGTCCGAAATGTTCGGTTATTCCACCGCCATCCGAACCCTTTCCAGTGGCCGTGCTTCCTATTCCATGGAACCCTCCCACTTTGAACAGGTGCCCCAGAACCTCGTTGACCAGATTGTCAGCGAGAAGGCTAAATAAACAAACCTTTGAAGTATAACCAATAGACCGCACGTCCATGCAAAGTCCAAAAATCCGCATTCGACTCCGCGCATTTGACTACCGCGCCATCGACCGCTCCTCCCAGGAGATCGTTGAAACTGCCAAGCGCACCGGAGCCAAAGTTCACGGCCCGATTCCGTTGCCGACCCGTATTGAAAAGTTTTCTGTGAACCGTTCCGTTCACGTCAACAAAAAATCGGCTGAACAGTTTGAAATACGCACCCACAAGCGTCTGCTCGACATCGTCGACCCGACTGCGCGCACGATTGATGAGCTCAAGAAGCTTAATCTTCCGGCCGGGGTGGACATCACGATCCGCATCTAGTTTGGCACCCGGATAAGTAATTAAAAAACAGAAAGACACACTACAATGGCTCTAGGACTTATCGGAAAAAAGGTCGGTATGACCCGTCTGTTTGACCAGGAATCCGGCGCTATGGTTCCCGTGACCGTCATTGACGTCAAGGGCAACACCTTCGCTCAGATTAAAACGGAAGACAAGGATGGCTACAATGCTATCCAGGTTGCTTTTGATGCGCAGAAGGAAAGCCGCGTGGCCAAGCCCCAGGCCGGCCACTTCAAGAAACTGGGCATCCAGCCTACCAAACTCCTCAAGGAATTCCGCGTAGAAGCATCCGAATTGCCTGCTGAAGGCGCAGAAGATCCCGGTGTGGATCTCTTTTCCGCCGGACAGTGGGTTGATGTGATCGGCACTTCCAAAGGCAAAGGGTTCCAGGGGGCGATGCGCCGCCACAACTTCCACGGCTCTCCCGCCGCCCACGGTTCCATGATGCACCGCCGTACCGGCGGCGTAGGCGGTTGTTCCACCCCCGGCCGCGTCTGGAAGAACCAGAAGATGCCCGGACAGATGGGCAATGCCAAGCGCACGGTGCAGAACCTGAAGGTTGTCGCCGTTCGTCCGGAAGATAATGTCATCCTTATCTCCGGCGCTGTGCCCGGCGCGCGCGGTTCCTACCTCGTGATTCGCCCCGCCAAGAAGAAGTAAGGCTTTAGTTAACCTCACATTGATTATAGGAAAACCTATCTATGTCCGCAAATACCTTTACATTAGAAGCCGCCGCCGCCGCCAACATCCAGGTTGTAGGCAGTGACAAGGGCTCCCAGGCTGTGCATGACCTGATCGTGGCTTACCAGGCGAACCGCCGCACCGGTTCCGCCAATTCCAAGACCCGCGCAGAAGTCAGCGGCAATAACAAAAAGATCTTCCGCCAGAAGGGCACCGGTAATGCCCGTCACGGCGATAAGCGCGCTCCCATCTTTGTGGGCGGCGGCGTGGTCTTCGGTCCCCGCCCCTGCGACTACAGCAAGAAGGTGAACAAGAGCACCCGACGCCTGGCTCTGCGCCGCGTACTGGGTGACCTGATTGCCGCTTCCAAGGTCAGCACCGTTTCCGAATTTTCCGTGGCTGACGGCAAGACCAAATCTTTCATCAAAGCCGTCAAAGACCTGACGGATGCCAAGAAGGTGCTCATTGTGGCAGCTTCCTTTGACGAAACCACCTACCGTGCCGCCCGCAACGTTCAGGAAGTTCTCCTGATGACCGCTGCGGAAGTGAACATTGAACAGCTCATGAATGCTGATGCAGTGATCCTCGTTGACAACGCTTTAGAAACCCTCGCCAGCCGTACTGCTTAAGAAGCCATGAAAGACATTTACCAAGTCATCAAGAAGGTGCGCATCAGCGAAAAGGCCACCATGCTCCAGGAAACTACCGGCGAGCTGGTCTTCGAAGTTGATCGTGACGCCAACAAAATCGAAATCAAAAAGGCTGTCGAAGTTGCTTTCGGCAAGAAGGTCGCATCCGTGCGTACCGCCAACTATGACGGCAAGCTCAAGCGCCAGCGCCGCTCTGATGCAGGTCGCACCGCTCATTGGAAAAAAGCTTACGTCAAGCTTGCCAACGGTGAAACCCTTGACCTCGTTTAAAGCCCCTATTAGGAAGGAAAGCTATCATGTCCCTCAAGTCATTCAAGCCAGTTACTCCCTCTAACCGTTACAAGGTGTGGCCGTCCTTTGACGAAATCACCACCTCTACCCCGGAAAAGAGTCTCTGCAGACCCCTCAAGAAATCCGGTGGCCGCAATAATAATGGCCGCATCACCACCCGCCACATTGGCGGTGGCCATAAGCGCAAATATCGCCTGGTGGACTTCAAACGCAACAAGTTTGATGTGCCCGCTACTGTCCTTACTATCGAATACGATCCCAACCGTACCTGCCGCATTGCTCTGATTGAGTACAAGGATGGTGAAAAATCCTACATTCTGGCCCCCACGGGACTGCAGGTGGGCATGAAGGTGGAAAGCGGCCAGAAGGTTGCTCCCAAGGTAGGCAATGCCATGCCCTTGAAGAACGTTCCTCTGGGTACTTCCGTTCACAACATTGAAATTCGTCCGGGTTCCGGCGGCAAGGTAGCCCGCGCTGCCGGCCAGCAGGCCATCGTTTCCAACCGTGAAGCGGGTTACGCGCTGATCAAGATGCCTTCCGGTGAAATCCGCCGTTTCAATGAAGATTGCTACTGCACGATCGGCCAGGTAGGCAATACCCAGCACATGAACGAAATGTCCGGCAAGGCCGGCCGTACCCGCTGGATGGGCGTTCGTCCTACCGTGCGCGGTATGACGATGAACCCCGTCGACCACCCGAACGGTGGCGGTGAAGGCAAGTCCAAGTCCGGTGGCGGTCGCCAGCACCTCAAATCTCCGTGGGGCCACGTCAAGGGCCAGAAGACCCGCCGTCTCCGCAAGCCCAGCGACTCCGTCATCGTACAGCGCCGCAATGCCAAGTAATCAATATATTATAACTTTAACTAGGATTATATAACATGGGACGTTCTCTCAAAAAAGGCCCTTTTGTCAGCCAAAAGCTTCTCGCCAAGATCGACGCTCAGCTTGAATCCGGCGACCGCAAGCCGATCAAGACCTGGAGCCGCGCATCCATGATTACGCCTGACTTCGTCGGCCTGACTTTCCTGGTGCACGCCGGCAAGAACTTTGCCACCGTGTACGTCACGGAAAACATGGTAGGCCACAAGCTTGGTGAATTTGCCCCGACTCGTGTCTTCAAACAGCACGGCGGTATCGGTAAGAAGTAATCAGTAAGTTAACAATCAACATGTCGAATTCTTCTTCCATCCTTGCATACTCTCTTACCACCCTGGTAGGGCTGGGCGGGGCGTTGCAGGGAGCGGAAGAGGATACGGCGGCACTGACGCGCAGAATCGAGCGCCTCGAAAAGCAGAATGCGGCCCTCAAGGCATCCTATGTCCAGGCCCGCAGCGACGCCGACAAGGCGGCCGCACAGCTGGTGGACATCCGTTCCAGGCTGGAAGCTTTGGGGGGCGCTGCGCTAGGTAACAGCGAGGAACGCCTGATTCAGGCGATGGCGGATATCGAAGCTTTTAATGACCGCGTCCAGCGGCTGGAGCAGGCATCCGTCAAGCTCTCCGGAGCCATCCTTGCCTACATGAAACAAGCCATATCCGAAGATGCGAACGCCAGGACGGCTGTGGAGAGTTCTCTGCGCCTGCTGGAATCCGTTCTGGGATACAGGCAACAGCCCGTGCGAGATGGCGCGGGAACCCTGGCGGAAGCCAAGGTGCTCAGCATTGATTCCGAATCCGGAGTGGTGGTGCTGAATACCGGCAGAACGGCAGGAATGCAAGTCGGGATGCCGGTTCGGTTAACCCGGGGAGCTCAAACCATCGGAGAAGCCGTAGTCACGGACGTCCGCAAGGAAGTATGTGGCGCGCTTGTTCAGAAACTTGAGACGCCAGCCGATCCGGTGCGCGTCGGAGATTCTGCCTCAGTAAAAACCAACGACTAAATCATCTTCATAATAACCTGCACTACGAGGAAAAACCCATGGAAGTGAAAGCTGTTTACAAATACGCCCGCATCTCCGCCAAAAAGATGCGCGATGTTGCTCAAGAAATCCAAGGCTTGTCCGTCTCCCAGGCGACCGACATCCTGTCCTACACCCCCAAGAAAGGTGCCTACCTGCTGAATAAGACGCTCAAGTCCGCGTTGGCCAACGCCGAGAATAATGCGGAACTGTCCGTTGATACGCTGGTGGTCAAGTCCGTCATGGTCGATGAAGGGCCCACGATGCGCCGCACGATGCCCCGCGCCCGCGGATCCGCCAATATGATCCGCAAGCGTACATCCCATATCACCGTTATCCTGGCCGATCAAGAAGGCTAGGCCATACCAATCTAACACACATATAGCTGAACTAATATCATGGGTCAGAAAGTAAATCCAATCGGGTTCCGCCTCGCCGTCAACAAGGACTGGCGCTCCAAGTGGTACGCCACGGGCCAGGATTACGCCACCAAGCTGCATGAAGACTTGGTGATGCGCAAGTACATCAAGGAACAGTTGATGTCCGCCGCCGTTTCCAGCATCGTGATTGAACGCGCCTGGAACAGTGTCCGCATCACCGTCCACACTGCCCGTCCGGGGCTTGTCATTGGCCGCAAGGGTGAGGAAATTGAAAAGATCCGCCAGTACCTCCAGAGCCTGTGCGGCGCTTCCACCCAGGTCAACATTGACATTGTGGAAATCCGTTCCCCTGAAACGGACGCCCAGCTTATTGCAGAAAACGTGGCCGTCCAGCTGGAACGCCGCGTTTCCTTCCGCCGCGCCATGAAGCGCGCCGTGCAGGTTGCCATGGAACGCGGGGCCGACGGCATCCGCATCCGCTGCGCCGGCCGTCTTGGCGGGGCTGACATTGCCCGTGCCGAATGGTACCGCGAAGGCAAGGTGCCGTTGCAGACGCTCCGCACTCCGATTGACTACGGCTTTGCCGAAGCCCGTACCCTGTACGGCATCATCGGTGTGAAGTGCTGGGTCAACAAGCGCGATGAAGTCGTCTCCCAGCAGAATTCCCGTCCGTCCGGCCCTCGCGGACCCCGTCGTCCGCGCGCCTAAGAAAGCCGCTACCACATTTGTTCATCACACTTAACACAAGGAGGAATAAGATATGCCTTTAATGCCCAAGAGAGTGAAGCACCGCAAGATGCACCGCGGCAGCCGTTCCGGCAATGCCACCAGCGGTACCTATGTTGCTTTTGGTGACTTCGGCCTTCAGGTGCTCGACCGCGGTTGGATCACCAACAACCAGATTGAAGCCTGCCGTATTGCGATCAACCGTTACCTGAAACGTAAAGGTAAGGTGTTCATCCGCATTTTCCCGCAGAAATCCTTTACGTCCCGTCCCCCGGATACTCGTATGGGTAAGGGTAAGGGCGCCGTGGAAGGCTGGGTAGCCGTTGTCCGCCCCGGCAACATTCTGTTTGAAGTAGGCGGCGTGACCGAATCCCAGGCGCGTGAAGCCCTTCGACTGGCTTCCAACAAGCTGGGCGTATCAACCCGCTTCGTCTATCGTCAAGGCGTTCAACACTAAAGCTACTCATCACCATGTCCGATAAGAACTCCGCCAAAGAACTTCGTGCTATGTCCGCCAAGGAGCTTTCCGCTCTGGTGCGCAGCCTTCGTGAAGAACTTTTCAATCTCCGCCTCCAGCAGGCCACCGGCCAGTTGGAAAACAACCAGAGAATCCGCACCGTCCGCAAGGACCTTGCCCGCGCCCTTACCATTAAGGGTGAAACCGGGGAGGTTTAATTGAGGATTTCCGGTAATTACAGAATATTCTAACACTTTTAGAATCCAATGTCCGAACAAACCGAAACAACCAAGAAGCCCGGCCTTCGCAAGACGCGCGTCGGCGTGGTGACTTCCACCAAGATGGACAAGACCATCGTTGTGGAATACGTTGCCCGCGTTCCGCACCCCAAGTTCAAGAAGATCGTCAAGAAGAGCAAGAAGTTCTATGCCCATGACGAAAATTCCACGGCCAAGGTAGGCGATAAGGTACGTATCGTTGAAACCCGCCCGCTTTCCAAGCTGAAGTGCTGGGAACTGGTGGAAGTGCTTACCCATTAATCAGGAATCAACCATTAAGTAAAGGAGATTTGATACCATGATCCAGATGGAATCCCTAGTCCAGGTAGCCGACAATACCGGCGCCCGCTCCGCCAAGATGATTGGCGTTATCGGCAAGCGCACCCGTCAGGCTCACATTGGTGACATTATTACCTGCCACATCCGCGAATCCATTCCCACCGCTTCCGTGAAGAAAGGAACCGTGGTGAAGGCCGTGGTAGTGCGCACCGCCGCCCCGATTCGCCGTGATGACGGTTCCGTGCTTCGTTTTGACGGCAATGCCGTCGTCATCATCGACAAGGACAACAACCCGCGCGGCACCCGTATTTTCGGGCCGGTCGCTCGTGAACTCCGTGAAAAGAAGTTCATGAAGATTGTTTCCCTTGCTCCGGAAGTGCTCTAACCGAGACGCCTCAGGATTTTGGACGCCATCCTCCGAAAAGGAGGATGGCGTTTTTTATTGTCCCCGTTTTTCTGATAAGTTTTCATTACGGTGTGCTTCCCATATAGGGAGAAGGTTGCCGGAGCGCAGCCCTTGCCTGGCGCACGAGGCCGGCAAATCCGGAATAGGTTAATGAAGGGGGAATTCCGGTTGTTGAAATGTCCGCTTGTTTTCCTGGACTGCCGTTTTCAGGGATATGCTTTTCCATGACGTTGAACGCATGTTTGAGTTGCTGGGATATCCGGAGGAAGGGGGAAACGTATTTATCCGGAAGAGACGGAGAAACGGCCTTCTTGCCGGATTTTTCCGATCCGGTTTTGAGGCGGTTCCTAATGGTGGCTCTTTATAGAATAAGTTACCGGGAAGGGGGGATTCGTTGCCGGGAGCCGTTCCATGAGATACGGAAGCGGGCAGGGGCTTCCTGTCCCGTCAGAGCGTGGGGTTGAAGTGCAGGGAATAGGGGCAGATAATGGAAGGGACGGACAGATGGAGGAACCGCCTTCCGAATGCCAGGTAAGGGGAAGAAAGGAGGCAGGAGGCCGGGATACCGTGAAGCCTGGCGCAGGAATTAAGCTTCGTTAATGCCTGTGCGGTTCGGTACGGGGTTTTCCCAGTTGCTGGGAGGAACCGCAGGCCGGGCAACGGAACCAGCGGAAGAGGAATATATGCAGTGCCGTGGCGAATACGTAGCCGAACAGGGGAATGTGGTGGGCCGCCTTATTGCGGGTGTATTTTTTAAAGGAAAAGACATGGGCCCTGCACACGCTGCATTTCCGGGGAAGTGCCAGGGAAAGATAGAGAACCAGCGCCAGAATCCAGGGGCCGAAGCAGAGGCTGATTAACGGCCAGCCTCGTTCTCCATTGAGAAGCACAAGGGTGGTGACCGAAATGGAGAAGAGGATGCAGATGAACAGGAGCAGGACGATAACGGCTCCCATCCATGTCCGGAAGGAGGTCATGTGCTTGATGCCTTTTTTGCGAAGGTAGGTTTTCGGCTCCTTGTGGGTGTGAACATGTTTTGCGGGCTGGTAGCTGTGTTCTTCCTGCAGCCTGGCCTTGGCGGAGAGATGTTTTGGAGGTCCGTCCGTATGGGAACGCCCACGTTCCCTTCTGTTTTCTAAAGAATCAGTAATCGGAGGGTCAACGGGAGTGGCAAGGGGGAGGCCGTCGCCCTCATGGATGGGAAGAAGCTCCGGTTCCGGCGCAGTAGGAGAGGAAAGAGCCTGATTCACCCATTCCCTGAAAACGGGAGCGGAAGGAATTTCCGTCTGCAGTTTCAGCATCCGTTTTGCCTGGTGAAGTTCAGGCAAAACGGTGGAGGGGTCCGCGGAAGCGAATTGTTCAAGAGTACGTATGCCCACCGCTTCAAGCAATTCAATGAATTGCTCGCGGCCGGCAAAGTACTTTTGAATATTATTCATTCCCGGAATGATAGATGGTTAGGAAAGGGAATCAAGCATCCCTTTTAACTGGGATTGTTTTGCCTCCCAGTCCGCCAGACGGGCTTTTTCCTGATTCACGACTTCTGCCGGAGCTCTTTCCACAAAGCCCGCATTACCCAGCTTGGCCGCGGATTTGGCGATTTCCTTGGCTATTTTGTCCAGTTCCCTGCCCAGGCGTTCCTTTTCCGCTTCCACGTCAATAAGGCCTTCCAGGGGCAGGAAGAGTTCCCCAAGCGGCGTGAGGGCCGCAGGCGTTCCCTTGGGGGAGGAGTAAGCTGCGTCCCGGATGACGGATTTGGCGTTCGCCAAAATGGCCAGACGGGAGAGGATATCCTGGGGTACGTCGTGGGGAGTTTTCAGGATGAAGCTGACGTTTTTATTGTTGGAAAGGTCGTATTCCGCTTTCAGGTTGCGGGCCTTGTTGGCCGTTTCATAAAGGGCTGCGGCCTGGGTATCCGCCAGGGTGATGCGGCTTTCATCAAGTCCTGCCAGGAGGTTTTCGGCAGAGGGGAGAGGAGTGCGCATGAGCGGCAGGCCGCCGTTGCTTTCCGCAAAGCCCAGGGAGGCCCAGAGTTCTTCCGTGATATGAGGCATGACCGGATGCAGAAGGGCCAGGTAGTGCCTGAGCACCGTGTCCATCGTGGTGAGCGTGGCTGCCTGTGCCGCTGGGTCCGCCCCGTCCTTCAGGTCACCCTTGACGGCTTCCAGGAAGCGGTCGCAGTATTCGTTCCAGAAGAATTGGTACAGGGTTTGGATGAGGGCGTTGAATTCGTAGTCCGCCAGCGCTTTTTCTACATCTGCATGCAGTTGCTTGAGCTTGGAGATAATGGAGATATGTACGGATGAGTAGTGAGGGGCCGTTTCTCCCCTGGCATCTCCCTGCATCAGCCGGAAGCGCGTGGCATTGTACAGCTTGTTGGCAAAGTTGCGGCCTTCGCTGATCTGGTTTTCATCAAAGCGCACGTCCGTTCCTGTGGGGGCGATGCGCATGAGTCCGAAGCGGAGGCCGTCCGCTCCGTAGTTGGCGATCAGGTCCAGAGGATCCGGGGAGTTGCCCAGGGATTTGCTCATTTTACGCCCGATTTTGTCACGGATGATAGACGTGAAAAAGACGTTGCTGAACGGTTTGTCATGCTGGAAACGGTATCCGGCCATAATCATGCGCGCCACCCAGAAGAAGATGATGTCCGGTCCCGTGACAAGATCCGTAGTGGGATAGAATTTGGCGCGGGTTTCCTCATCCATGGTGGAGAAAGGCCACAGCCAGGAGGAGAACCATGTGTCCATTACGTCGTTGTCCTGAATCCAGTTGTCCGGGTCCTGGGGCGGTTCGGTTCCCACGTAGAGGAAGCCCTGTTCCAGTGCGGAGGCGTCCAGCGCCAGGGCGTTCCTGAGTTCTTCCGCCTTGTCTTTGCGGTACCAGACCGGGATGCGATGGCCCCACCAGAGCTGTCGGGAGATGCACCAGTCCTGAATGTTTTCCAGCCAGTGGGCGTAGGTTTTCGCCCAGCGCGCGGGGCGAAAAGTGATATCCCCTCCCGCTACGGCGTCCGCGGCTTCTTTCACGCAGGGGTATTTGAGGAACCACTGCATGGAGAGGCGCGGTTCAATCGGGACATTGGCGCGTTCGGAGAACCCGACTTTGTTATCATAGTCTTCAACGTTGACCATGAGGCCGGAGGCTTCCAGCATTTCCACGGATTTGCGGCGTGCGTCAAAGCGGTCCATGCCGTGGAGTTCGGGCACTTCCGGGCAGTTGATATGACCGTCGGGGGTAAGGATGTCGATAATTTCCAGGTTGAATTTCCGGCCTATTTCAAAGTCGGCCTTATCATGGGCCGGAGTGATTTTCAGAGCGCCCGTGCCGAATTCTATTTCTACATATTCATCTCCGATGATAGGAATAGGGGTGGGATTGAGCGGGCGCATGACGTTTTTCCCGATGAGGTGGGCGTACCGCGGATCCTTCGGGTTGACGGCCACAGCCACGTCCGCCATGATGGTTTCCGGGCGGGTGGTGGCTACATGGAGGGCTCCGGACCCGTCTTCCAGTTTGTAAAGAACGGTGTAGAGCTTGCTTTTCTGCTCAGTCATGATGACTTCTTCATCAGAGAGGGCCGTGAGGGATACAGGGCACCAGTTGACCATGCGGCGGCCCCGGTAGATGAGTCCTTCCTTAAAGAGTTCAATGAAGACCTGTCCAACGGCTTTGGTGTATTCCTCATCCATCGTGAAGCGTTCGCGGTCCCAGTCGCAGGAACAACCCAGCTTATGGAGCTGGTTGATGATGATGCCTCCGTGTTTTTCTTTCCATTCCCAGACTTTTTCCAGGAAGGCTTCTCGGCCCAGATCGTGGCGGCTCCGGCCCGTTGTCTGTTTGAGGTCTTTTTCCACCCTTACCTGCGTGGCGATTCCGGCATGGTCTGTTCCGGGCAGCCAGAGGGCTTCATATCCTTTTTGGCGCGCGCGGCGCACCAGGATGTCCTGGATGGTGTTGTTCAGCACATGGCCCAGATGCAGCACTCCCGTGACGTTGGGGGGAGGGATGACGACAGAGTAGGCAGGCTTTTCAGAAGCCGGGTCAGCCTTGAAACAACCTTCTTCAATCCAGCGGGATTGCCATTTTTCTTCCACCAGGGAGGGATCGTATGCTTTGGGCAGATCAGACATGGGCAAAAGGGTAGCATAAAGTTTTTTTCTTTCAATCCCTACCTGTCCGGGAGAGGGTGGAAAGATGGCTCTTTTTCCCCGGAATAATGTGATGAAAAAGCCGCCGGGTTCCTGATGGAGCCCGGCGGCTGGAACGGAGTTTTTCCTGTTTTTTTATTTGACCGTCACAGTTGTCTGAGCCGGCTTGAGTCCGTTGGAGATGACTTGGAGCGTCACTTTTCCGGATTCTCCCTTGCGGGAGCGCAGAATGACCTGGGCAAGACCATTGAAGGCCTTGATTTTCATGATTTTCTTGTTTTCCGGATTCGCCATGGTGGTGAAGTCCGTGGGATCACCGTTGCAGATGCCGGCGATGTCCGCGGGGCCGCTTACCTTGAAGGTGAGCTGGTTTTTGCTTCGGGGCACCATACGGCCCTGGGCGTCGCGGACGGCTACGGTGACATAAGACAGGTCATAGCCGTCTCCCTTGATTTCATTGCGGTCCGGCTTGAGGGTGAGCGCCGCAGGTTTTCCGGTAGTGGTTACCGTGTCCGTAGCCCAGATTTTACCGTCCTTTTTGGCGACTACTTTGAGGGTGCCGGGCGTGTATTTAACGTCTTCCCACACGAGGCGGTAGCGGTCCTTTTCCCCGGTGCCCTTTTTGCGGACGCCCTGGGATTTCCCATTCAGGAAGAGTTCCGCTTCATCCCCGCTGGTGTAGACATGCACGGGCGTTACCTGCCCCTTGCGTTCCGGCCAGTTCCAGTGCGGCAGGATGTGCGCCATCTTGAGATCCGGCCTCCAGTGGGCCTGGTAGATGTAGAAGCGGTCCTTTTTGAAGCCGCACAGGTCCACGATGCCGAAGTAGGAGCTGCGGGAGGGGGCGCGGTCTCCCAGTTTTTTGAGTTCCGCCATCAGCTTTTCGCGTTCCGGCCCTTCCGGCACGTTCAGGGCGTTGGTGGCGTCCAGATTGTACGGGGTGGGTTCCCCAATGTAGTCAAAGCCCGTCCATACATATTCTCCCGCGCTGTTGGGATTGTCTTCCTGAGCGGCGAATTCCACATCCGGACGGTTGGCCCAGCCGGGGGCGTACAGGTCATAGGAACTGACCTGGTAGAGGTAGAATCCCTTGCCTTTGTTCCAGTCCACGGGGAAGAAGTATTCTCCGCGGGAGCTGACACAGGAGGCGGTTTCCGCACCATAGAACGGCTGGTGGGGGCGGTCCTTGGCGAAGTCCTTGTAGGCCCAGGGCTTGTAGTTATAGCCGTAAACATCCAGGGTGTCCCCAAAGCCGTTGCGTGCGGCATTGGCGTTGTTGCAGCCGGAAGTCACTTTGCGCGTGGGGTCTTCCCGGTGGAAAAGATCCGTCAGGGTTTGGGAGATATGGTGCAGATTTTTCATTCCCTGTTCCGGAACTTCATTTCCCGAACTCCATGCAATGACACAGGGGTGGTTTCGGTCCCGGTGGCAGAGGTTAACCACGTCCCGTTCATGCCATTCGTTAAAGGATTCGTTGTTGACGCCTTCTTTGGAGCATTGCCATACGTCGAAAAGTTCGTCAATGACCAGGATGCCCATTTTATCGCACAGGTCCAGCACTTCCGGCGCAGGCGGGTTGTGGGACGTGCGGATGGAGTTGACGCCGAATTCCTTCAGGATTTCAATCTGGCGTTCATAGCCTCGCGTGTGGGCGGCGGAGCCGAGCGGTCCCAGGTCATGGTGCTGGCAAACGCCCTTGAGCTGCACTCGCTCCCCGTTAAGGTAGAATCCCGTGGGTTTCCATTCAACGGTTCTTACGCCGAAGTTGGTGAATTTTTGGTCGATGACTTTGTCTCCCATCCTGACCGTGGTTTTCATCTTATACAGATGGGGAGCGTTTAGCGTCCACAGAGTGGGGTTTTTGAGCGTCAGCGTACTGGTGATTTTGCCCTTTTCCCCGGCGGGAATTTCTTCCCCTCTGGTGGTTGTGGAGGCTACGATTTTACCTCCGTCCAGGATTTCTTCAGTAACAGTGGGGATGACGGCTTTGTCCGTGGTGTTTTTCACCGTGGTGTCCACTTCTACCTTGGCGGCGGATTTGGTGATTTCCGGAGTTTTGACGAAAACGCCCCAGTGTTCGATGTGCACAGGGTTGGATTCCGTGAGCCACACATGGCGGTAGATGCCGCCGCCCGGATACCATCGGGAGGTGCTGGGGGGATTGTCCACTCTGACGGCAATGGTATTTTGCTGCCCGAATTTCAGGAAGGGCGTGATGTCCACGCGGAAGGAGCTGTAACCGTATTTCCATTCGCCGGCCAGGTGTCCGTTCACATAAATTTTGGGGCGGGACATAACGCCGTCAAAGTCCAGATAGAATTGGTTGCCCTTGGCGTCCGCCGGGATTTCCAGCGTTTTGCGGTACCAGCCAATGCCGACCCAGGGGAGTTTTCCGGTTCTGTTTTCAATTTCCATCCGGAAGGGTCCTTCCACGCCCCAGTCGTGCGGCAGGTTCAAGGAACGCCAGTTTTTGTCGTTGAAAGAGGGGCTGGAGGGATTGTCCGCCTTACTGGTTCCGGCGGCGGCCTGAGGGCGGATAATTTCCCCCTTGTCGTTTTTAAAGGTGATTTCACGGATGCTGGCCCAGTTGCTCTGGTTGTTGCCCGTGACGGTGATGCGGAAGTATCGCGGTTTGCCGGTTTTGTTTTCTACCGTGTCTTCCTTGGAGTCGTTTTGCCCGGAAGTTTTGTCTTCAATAGTTGCCCAGCGTTTTCCGTCACCGGAGCCTTCCAGCTTGAAAAGATGGTTGCTTTGTTTTTCCCACAGGATGTTAACGGTTTTTACATCTACGGGGCGTCCCATGTTCACGGTGATTTTTTCTCCGCTTTTGCCACTGGCGGCACACCAGCGGGTGGACTTGTCCCCGTCCACGGCATTGTCCGCCGGATTGCCGGATTCTTCACTGGTGGCAGTGGCGAATCCCATGGCTTTTCCCGGTTCCGGTTGCGTACTGCCATCCGGCATTTTCCCGAAACGGGCGAATTTCCAGTTCCAATCCAGGCTCTCCGTTTTGGTTGCATTCAGAGGCGCCGCCATGAGGCTGGCGATGCTGAACGCAGTAATGCAGAGGGTCGTGCGTGTAATATTGGTGAACATATCTGTGATATTACGACTGGAAATCTGCCATCTTGCAAGATTTTTATTCAGCAGGATACGGTTTCTGCCCGGATTACGTCAGCAGGGTTCCACGCGTCAGGCGGGATGACTTGCGGCCGCCGTCCAGTTATGTATGAAGGCGTCTTCCGGAGATATGGGCGAGAGGAAGATGCCCCCGGCAGGAGAAGGAGAGCGGACGGAACGGTTGGAGGAAAGAAAAACAGGGGGAATGAAAGAGAGAACGCCGGACCGGCCTTGTTGAATGGGCCGGTCCGGCAATGGGGAAAGGAGAAGAATCAGATGTATATTTTGACGATGGCTTTTTTCCGGAGGCGTTCCACCCATTTTTTATAACGTTCATTGCTGCGCTTGTTGCGCGCCATGATGTCAATCTGCTCCTTGATGGCGGAGAGGGGGGGCGGCGGCGCCAGTTCCTTTTTCTCCACCAATACGATGGTGAAGCCGGTGGAGTCCACCAACGGTCCGATGATTTCGCCGGGCTGTGCGCCAAAGATGATGGCGGCGGATTCCGGGGAGAGCGTGGAGCGTTCCGTAACGGGCCAGTCACCGCCTTTTTCCGCATATAGATCCTTGGAGTAGCGTTTGGCCATTTCCTCAAAGGTGGCGTTTTTGGATTTGATTTCCTTGGCGATGAGTTCCGCCAGGTTCAGCTGTACTTCCGGCGTGGAGGCGGAGTCATCCCCCAGCATGGGAATGAAGATTTTCTTGAATTTGATTTTGTCTTTGGTCAGGTCCCGGTATTGTTCTTTGGTAGATTCGTATTCCTGCTGTATTTCTTCCGGAGTAGGCGGTATTTCCTGGTCGTATTTGGAAGCCCGCATGATTTGAACCTGGAGCTGTTTTTTCGTCATTTCCCGGAAAGCGCGGATGGTCATGCCGGAGAGGCTCAGGTTTTTCAGGAAGGCGGAACGATCTCCGTTAAAGGTGGTCAGGATGGTGCGGTTGACTTCCTGGTCAATGAGAGAGTCCCTAATGACGCCGCCCATGCCTTCAAATTCATTGCGGAGCAGTTCTCGCTCCACCAGGTCTTCAATGATGTTTTTTTTCGCCAGGGCCAGTTGCTTGTAGAATTCGGGCCCCTGTTTGGGATACTGGGCCGCGAGCTGTGCTCCGATGGGCATGAGACGCACGCTGACCTCATTGGCCGTGATGGGACGGCCGTTGACTGTGGCGGCAATCCGGTTGACGATCCGCTGGGGCTGAACACGGGATGCCGGCGCTTCGTTCGGAGAGATGCGCTTGGATTCGTCTGGCCGCACCGTTTCCCTGCCTTCATCCCCGTGAAGCTGGACGGCTCGTGGAAGGGAGGCCCGTGAATCCACGATGCTTTGCCCCTGTGCGGACAGGGGCATGGTACAGATGAGAAGCGCCTGGATGTGGGTCCTGATATTCATGGGGGGAGAGAAGAGTATTTTTAATGCCTCCGGCATGATAGGGGACAGTCCTGCAAAGACAATCTATTTCTGGGTATGTATGGATGCTGCCCGGCATGGGCGGGATGCCGGTTCCTGCACTTTTGCTGACTGTGGATGTGCTTGGTCATCGCCGTTTTTCCCTGTACAGTATGCGGCGATGCATGATTGCCGTTTATTGAGAGGAGTGCTCCGTTCCTCCCGTCCGGCCAATATTCCCACGCTGTTTACCAACGCGGCGGCGGCGTGGGCTTCCGTCCGTGGGGCGGAGCTGCCGCCTCTCGCCCTGTATGGGGGCGTAGTGCTGATGGGGCTGTGCTTTTATTTGTATGGCATGTGGGAGAATGACCGTGTGGACGCCAGGTGGGATGCCGCCCGTTATCCGGACCGCCCCGTGCCGTGCGGCGCGGTGAGCGTTTCCGTACTGAGGCTGTTGTCTTTGGCGGCCGGGTTGTCCGGCCTGGTGCTGAACATGGCGCTGGGCGGGGAATTTGCCGTGGGGGCTTTGCTGCTGATTGTGATTTCCCTGTATAATGTGTTCCATAAACTGTGGAGCGGCTCCATTGTTTTGATGGGGGTGTGCCGCGGGGTGTGGGTGCTGGCCGCCGGACTGGCATTTGCCCGTTCGGGTGGAGAGTCCGTTCCTCCTCCGGCCTTGCTGTGGTATGCTTTCGGCCTGTTTTTGTTTACCTGCGTGATTTCCGCCGTAGCACGGCGTGAGGCGGGCAGGCCCCGGGTTCAAAGGGCTGTGACGGTGCTGCTTTCCGGCATGTGCCTGTTTGATGCGGTATGGCTCCTGAGTTTCGGTTCCCTGCTGTGGCTTGGTTCCGTCTTATTATGGGCGGGAACGCGGCTGCTGCAGAAGCTCGGCTGCCGGGCCACATAGGTTTGAGTTGAATTTACATGGGAAGTGTGCATGATCTAACGCGAGAAAGAGGGTTATGAATGAATTGATCATCAAGATAGGTCCGTTGTTCTGGGTTTTGAGCGTTCTGGCCGTTTATGCGCTGGCGGTTGTCGCGGAGCGGATTTTGTATTTTCACAGGATTCAAATTAATACTGGAGATTTTTTAAGAGGTATTTCCAAGCTGGTAAATGCCGGAAAGACGGATGAAGCCCGGCATGAGGCTTCCATTTTACCGGGACCTGCGGCCCGCGTGGTTTCTTCCGTGCTGGCGCATGCCGGATTGAGGCGTGAAGAACTACGGACTGTGGCAGAGGATTCCGTTCAGATGGAAGTGTTTCAGATTGAAAAGAATATCCGCGGATTGCTGGTAGTGGCTACGGTGAGCCCGCTAGTCGGCGTGCTGGGGACGATCCAGGGGCTGGTGGGATTTTATTCCCAGCCGGGGGTTCTGGAAGGGAAGGCTCCCTCTCTTGCCATGTCGGATGCCGTTTACCAGGCCCTGCTTAGTTCCGCCCTGGGGCTGAGCATTGCTATTCCCGCTTATTTGTTTTATTCCTACCTGGCCTCCCGCTCCCGCCAGATTGTACATTCCCTGGAACGGGCCGGCACGGAGGCCGTTTGCCTGGTGTGTGATGCCCGGCAGAGGCGCGAGGCCGGAGAGAGCATGAATGGCCGGGGTGTGTGAGTGCAACAGGGAAGGAGGAAAGGCATGCAGATCAAGACCCGTTCAACATTGCCCGCCGGGGCGTTTTTCATTCAGGTGGTCGTCCTGCTGGATTTGGTTGTTCTTGTCTGCGTGCTGACGATCATGACTTCCCGTGTGGGAATGGCGTACGGGTATGAGGTAAAGGCTCCTTCTTCCCATTTTCTGATGAATATTGTGGGGGATGTTGAGTTTATTTCAGTTACGGCTGGCGACCAGCCCGCTTTTTATATCGGAAACCGCCTGATTGAAGGCGGGCTGCCCGGCGTTTCCTCAGAATTGGACCGGATTTCCCGGGAGCATGGGGAGAATGGGAGCCGTATGGGGATTGCCCTGCGTTTGGATGATTCCGTTTCACGGGCCCTGGAACAGCAGCTGGTGGATATGGTGCTTGCCAAGGGGATGACGTGTTATATTGCCGCCGAGCCCGCGGATTGATTTTTTCCCTTGTTACCTCATGAAGCTGAATAAAAAGAGCCGGGATAAAATTTTCGACCTTCATTTGGGATTGACGTTTGACTGGAGGGAAACCGGCCTGTTGCGCTGGCGTATTTTTCTGTGGATGCTTTTTTTTGGCGTTTGCGCTTTTGCCGCCGGCCTTTTTGTCCATGTGGAGGTGCCGGAAATCCGCAGCAGGGGAGATCAGCCGGGTGCCGTGGTGCTGCTGCCTGCAGATAATCCGCGCCTGCATCAGTATGTGCTGCGCAATACTCCTCTGCCTGTGAGAGGCCCCGTTTGGGCTGATCCGGTGACGGCCGGCCCGACCGGGGAAATGGGCGTGACTTTGCCTTCTCCGCGTTCCGCAGATACGCCTCTGGCCCCTCTCCCCCCCGTGTCCGTGCCCACTGTGGCGGATCAGGTCTGGCGTATGTGGCAGCATCCGGATTTTCATATACGCGCCATGATGAATCCTTCCTTGGAGATTTCCGGAACATGCATTCCCTATTTGTCTTTTTGTTCCCCGGGGCTGGATGGACGGATTGTTACAGCCGGCTCCCTGTCCGGTTTTTCCAGAAGTGAAGATCACACGGGACTGAGGAGTGATTTTTTTGTGGTGGTGGATGTATGGGGCGTTCCTTCTCAAGTTTTGTTGCTGGAGTCTTCCGGAAGTAATGGAGCGGATGAGTCCGCAATGAGGTTCGCCCGGTCTTTGCGCTGGGTTCCGTCCCGGGAGCCGCGGAGCGGCACCATGTCCATCGAATGGAAGGAGGAAGAGCCGTGAATATGACCCTCCAGGATTTTTTGATGCGCCTGTTTTTACTGGGCGCCGGCGGTTTTTGCGCTGTGGTATCTGTTTGCCTGGCTGTGGGATGGATACGATCTTTCCTGGAGCGGAGGCGCAAGTTCCAGTGCCGGATATGCGGATTCCGGTTTTATATGGAGAAGGGGAATTCCCGTGCGGAGTGCCCGCATTGCGGTGCGGCCAATAAAAAGAGCTGAAAAAACTCCGGGCAGGAAATGGCACCTGGGACGTTTCCGGCGGCTCTAATAAATCCGCAGAGATTCTTCATCAATGGGGAGCGAGTCCATGCCCAGGTCTTCCGCACCGTGTGTTCCCATTTCTTCCCGAACATAGATGACGTCCACCCGGCTGCTCTTGCCTTCGCCGGAACGGTAGCGGATGCGCGGTTCCCTGATGACGACGGTATTGCCCCCCATGGCCGCAGCTTCCCTGGTGAAGTAGTCGATTAGTTCCTTGTCTTCCATAGAGACATGGACAATGCGCCCTTCCGGCCCGTTAAAATGCCCCACGTTGGTGTATTCCCCCATGGGGTATTCGTCAATGACCAGAACTTCGTTCTGGGGGATGGGCGCACGCGGAGGACCGGAAGTGACCGGCGTCCACGCATTGGGGCCGGAGGGAGAAGAGCAGGCTGTAATCAGGCTTGTAATGAGGCAGAAGGCCGGACTGAAAAAAGGAGCTTTCATGGTTGTCCTGCCGTCAATAATCGGCAGGCGGCACAAAAATGCAACGGTAAACTTCGTTGCCGTCATGAAAGATTTGGACCATGACACGCTCCGGAGTTCTTTTAACGCAATAGGAGTCGTGTTCTTCAGGGATGGGGGGCGCATAACGGCGCGTGCTGCGGCGCGCAAAGACATGCTGGCGGAATACTCCCACGACGGCATGATTGCTCATTTTGACAATGGTATAGTAGTCACTGGTAGGCAGGGTGATGGAAGGAGGAACGTCTTTGGCACTCACGGGCAGAATTATAGATGGCGGCTGAAAACAATGTCGAATCTGAAATGTGGCATGGGATCACGTCCGAAACATCGGCGCATCAGTCCGTGCGTCCCATCATTTCCCGCGTTTCCTGAATAGTATGCGCCTGGGCCTGCCGCGCACTCATGATAGTTGGCTGTCCAAAGCTTTGTCTCTTGGCTTCAATGTCCCGGTTGACAGTGCGGCCGAGGCGCTTGTCCGCATCTTTCCAGGAGCGTCCATGAAAGTCGGATTGCTGCGTGGCGTATTGTTTGGAGGCATCCTGCCAGGAGTGGGTATTTACTCCCCTGGCGCGGGCGATGAAGTCCGGTGTTTCCAGTTTATCATCCGTGAAGGATTTGATGCCGTCCCATTTCTTCGTTTCAAACCGGGTGGAGGCACCGTCAAATTTCTTTTTTTCAAAGGATGCGGTTTCAAAAGCCTTTTTTTCGATTTGAGACGTGTTGCCGCTGTACCGGAGCCCTTCAAAGGAACTCCGTTTTTGGGACACCATCCTGGTGTTTCCTTCCTTGTCCGTCTGCTGGCCGAAGCCGCCGGCGAATTTCGCTTCCAGGGCATCCATCAGCTCTGCGTCCGTTTTTTCCGAATCAGGGCGTTGCCGGGGCTGAAAGTTTGTAGCTACCGTGCGTTCTGTAGCACAGGAGCAAAGTGCTGCTACGGTGATCAGAAGAAGGTGCTGTATCCGGAACATGCTCACGTTCCCTTATATTCCCGAATGCCGCGCAAATTGCAAACAAAAAGACGCCTCCATTGCTTGATGGAGGCGCCCGGAGTAATCTGTCTGATCCCTGTGGGGATTACTTGGAGGCGGTCAGCTTGGCGACCTGATCCTTCAATTCCTTGCCAACCTTGAATTTGACAACGGAGCGGGCCGGAATCGGCACATCCTGGTCGGGATTTTTGGGGTTGCGGCCTACTTTGGGCTTCACTTCTTTCACCTGGAAGGTTCCGAAATTGCGAATCACCACACGGTCGCCTTCAGCAAGGGTGCTGGAGATAATGTCCACGGCACGCTGTACGATGTCGAACACTTCAATCTGAGTGAAGTTGGTTTCGGCGCTGATTTTGTTAACGAGGTCTCGTTTTGTTAATGTTTTAGCCATATGGAGTGCAGAATGATATGAATGTATGAGTTTTATAGTTCAGCGTGCATGATTTGTCTCCTAAAAAATCACATAATCCGTGGCATGCTTGATTTTTACGTCCTCAACCGCGTGATGCGGGAATTTTGCTTGACCGGAATGGTTGGGATGCTTCCATTGCTTGCCCCGGAGTGTTACGGCTCCGGGAAGGATATATGCGAACCACGTTTACAACCATGCTGACTGACGCCCAGGCCGGAAGGCTTGAGTCCATTCTTGAGGAAAAGGGGTTTGAAAGAAGAGAGGTTCCCTATGCGCGTTTTTCATTTGCCGGGCCTTCCCTGCTGGCGACGGTTTACGAGAAGAAGAACAAGCTTCTTCTGCAGGGAAAGGGAACGGATGATTTTATAGAGTTTACGCTGGAACCGCAGGTGACCGGAGTTTTGGCCCAGCCGGAAGAGATGGAAGAAGGAGGCGGTTTTGTTCCCCACTTCGGGATTGACGAGAGCGGAAAGGGAGATTACTTCGGCCCGCTGGTGGTGGCCGGCGTTTATGTGGACGGGGGCATCGGCGCCGCATTGCGCAAGCTGGGCGTTTGTGACAGCAAGCTGGTAGGGTCTTCATCCAGAATCCGTTGCCTGGCGGAGGGGATCCGCAGGGTGCCGGGCATCCGGTTTCATCTGGTAAGCATTGGCCCGGAACGGTATAACCAGCTTTATCCGGAGTTCGGGAATTTGAACCGTTTTCTCGCCTGGGGGCATGCTACGGTGATTGAGGGGCTGGCGGCCAAGGTGCCGGATTGTCCCATGGCATTGAGCGACCAGTTCGCCAATCCGTTTGTTCTGAAGAGGGCGCTTGCCGCCAAAAAGGTGTGTGTCCGGCTGGAACAGCGTGTCCGGGCGGAGAGTGATGTTGCTGTGGCTGCGGCATCTATTCTGGCGCGCGAACGTTTTGTGAACTGGATGGATGCGGCGGGAGAGGGCGCCGGCATGAAGTTGCCGCTGGGAGCTTCCGGCCAAGTGGTGAAAGCTGCGCGCCAGCTGGTGGCCCTGCATGGGGAAGAAATGCTGCCCAAGGTGGCCAAGATGCATTTTAAGACCACACGGAATGTGTTGAAGTAGGGAATCAGGCCGGAGTGGCGCAAGGGGGCGCTTCTTTTTTCCATTTCCCGTCTCCTACGGAAAGGACGGTGATTCTGACTTTGTCCAGCCCATGGTGCTTCATGTCCAGCCGTTCTGCGGCTTCTTCACTAAGATCTATGATTCTGTTTTTGATGAAGGGGCCCCGGTCGTTTACGCGGACTTTTACGGTTTTGCCTGTTCGAAGGGATTGAACGAGCACTTCGCACGGGAGGGGAAGGGTGGGATGCGCTGCGTGCAGATGCCAGGGGCGCACGTTTTCTCCGATCGCCGTTTTTCCGCTGACGAGCCCCCAAAGGGCGCATTCATTGTAATGGGAGGCAATTCCCGTTTGTTCATACGCCAGCGCCTGTTCCACGTTCATGGGATGGTAGCGGTGCCCCCGGATGGTATAGGGGCGGGTCATGTAGCCCGGATAATCCCGGCTTTTGGGAGAGGACGAGCAGGATGCCAGCCATAGCAGCCCGGCCAGCACGGACATTCCCCTGAGGATACCTGTCTGCATGATTTTATTATATGGACGGGGTGATGATGAAATGCAAGACGCGGGCGCGTTTTTCCGCCCGTGAGAAGCAGTCTTCCGGAAGTGGCGTGATGTTTCCCGGTGCCAAGCGGGCCGGCTTTTCATTGCCGTTTCTATTTTGATTTTGGTTGACTTGGCTGGTTCGCTTGCGTAGCGTTGATGCGATTCTGGGAACTTACTACAATAATAGATAACATAATGAGCAGGCAGGCATTTTATCCGCATCTCTCAGTGGATTGTGTGTTGATCGGGTTCGATGAAGAAGGTTTGAAAGTCCTTCTGGTTGAGAAGACGCAATTTGAACCCGGCCATACCGGCGCCATTTCCAAATTGCCCGGCGATTTGATTTATGAGGAGGAAGAACTGGATGCCGCTGCCCGCCGCGTTTTGTTTGACATGACCGGCATGTCTTCCCCCCATTTGGAACAGTTCCATACCTTCGGTGCGCCATCGCGCATCAAGAATCCGGAGGACAGGGCATGGGTGGAGGCTGTTTCCGGCCAGAAGATAGGACGCCTGGTGACGGTGGCCTACATGGCCATGCTCAGGATTTCCACCAAGCTGCGCAAACTGATGGAAAGCCACAAGACCCGCTGGGTTCCTGTAGATGATTTGCCGGAACTGGCGTTTGATCACCGGGATATTATTGACCTGGCGCTGGAGAGAGTGCGTTCTTCCGTGAAGAAGGAGCCTGCGCTGATTTATGACATGCTGCCTGCCAAGTTTACGGCTCTTCAGCTCCGGCGGCTGAATGAGGAGATTCACGGCAAGCCCATGGATGTGCGTAATTTCCACAAAAAGATCGCTTCCCGCCCCTACATTGTGCCGCTGGATGAGAAGGAGGAGGGGGTTCCCCACCGCGCCGCGCGCTATTACCGTTTTGACCGTAAAATTTATAATCGCCTTTATTGCCGGAGCTGACGGTTCCGGGCCGTTCTGGCTTATTTTTTCCGTTTTTCCGGGCCTCTTCCCGCCATGCTTGCGGGGAGAGGGTCTTCTCGTTTGACAGAGTCCGTTTTGTAACGCATCTTATCCGCACGTTGATTCCCATGATAAATCCGGCCTTTATTCCAGACGATTTTTTCAAGGTGCTGGCGCCTTCTGATATTTTTGGCGCGGATGGTCCGTTTGAGGTTGATTTGGGGTGTGGGGACGGAGGATTCCTGCTTCAGATGGCGGCCCATTATCCGGAGCGCCGTTTTCTGGGAATAGAACGGCTTTTGGGCCGCGTACGGGGGGTTTGTTCCCGGGCGGCCGTCCGCGGGTTGGATAACGTGAAGGTGTTTCGCGTGGAAAGCCGTTACTTTCTGGAATGGATGATGCAGCCCGGCTGCATTTCCCGGCTGCATTATTTATGTCCGGATCCTTGGCCCAAGGAGAGGCATCATAAGAACCGGCTGGTGCAGGAGGATTTTCTTCCCGTGCTTCACCGTTCCCTGTCCGATGGCGGGGAGTTCCTGTTCAAGACGGATCATGAAGGATATTTTCTGTGGGTGCTGGACCATGTGGCGCGCAGCGGTCTGTTTAGCCGTGCCAGTTGGGATGAGGACGAATTTTTTTATCCCCGTACGGATTTCCAGCTTCAATGGGAGGCCATGGGAAAGCCGATTTACCGCGCCCGCTTTATCAAATTGCAGAAAGTCTGATTCCGATGCCTTTTATACTTCATCAGAAAGATTCCTCCACGGCTGCGCGCCTGGGGTCGCTTGAGTTGCCGCATGGACGGGTTCCCACCCCCATTTTCATGCCGGTGGGAACGCAGGGTTCCGTGAAAACCATGCATCCGCAGGATTTGGAGATGCTGGGAGCTGAGATTATTCTGGGAAATACCTATCATTTGTCCCTGCGCCCCGGTTCCGCTTTAATTAGGCAAATGGGCGGATTACACAAATTTTCCTCCTGGAACCGCCCTATTTTAACGGATTCCGGCGGGTTCCAGGTCTGGTCCCTTGCCAAGCTCCGTAAAATTACGGAAGAAGGGGTGCGTTTCCAGAACCATTTGGACGGGGCGTACATGATGCTGAGCCCGGAGCGGTCCATGGAGATCCAGGCGGACTTGGGCAGTGATATCGCCATGCTGTTTGACGAGTGCCCCCCTTATCCCTGCGACAGGAAGTACGCGGAAGCCTCCCTGGGGTACACGCTTCGTTGGGCCCGCCGCTGCAAGGCGTGGGTGCAGGAACATCGCCCCCGTTCCGGGGAAGGGCGTCAGCACCATTTCGGTATTGTGCAGGGTTCCGTGTATGCGGATTTAAGAAAGAAGTGCGCGGAAGAACTGGCCGCCATGGATTTTGACGGGTACGCCATCGGCGGCGTTTCCGTGGGAGAGCCGGAGGATGAAATGCTCCGCGCCATTGATCATTCCGCTCCCTGGCTGCCGGAGGAGAAGCCCCGGTACGCCATGGGGCTGGGCACCCCCCCCCAATTGCTGGAAATGATTGCCCGCGGCGTGGATATGTTTGACTGCGTAATGCCT